>Ga0073934_10003595_pt1 | contig 28062 bp, 20 predicted proteins | sample LarsenN4metaG_FD_76834 | JGI IMG/M metagenome (GOLD analysis project Ga0073934, IMG submission 76834) | Hot spring sediment bacterial and archeal communities from British Columbia, Canada, to study Microbial Dark Matter (Phase II) - Larsen... ... | reverse complement strand
TGCCAGCCGATCATCGCCGCGCCGATGGCGCTGGTGATGTGGTCGTAGCCCGGGGCGATGTCCGTCACCAGCGGCCCCAGCGTGTAGAACGGCGCCTCGTAGCACATCTCCTGTTCTTTTTTTACCTGTAGTTCGATCTGGTCCATGGGGATGTGCCCCGGCCCTTCGATCATCACCTGCACGTCGTGCTCCCAGGCATTCCGGGTCAGTTCGCCCAACGTCTTGAGTTCCGCAAACTGCGCGTCGTCGCTGGCGTCGGCCAGGCAGCCGGGCCGCAGGCCGTCGCCCAGCGAGAAACTGACGTCGTGCTTCTTGAAAATCTTGCACAGCTCGTCAAAGTGCTCGTAGAGGAAGTTTTCCTGGTTGTGCGCGGTCATCCACAGGGCCATCAGCGCGCCGCCGCGACTGACGATGCCAGTGATGCGGTTGCGCACCAGCGGCAGGTACTCTCGCAACACGCCGGCGTGGATGGTCATGTAGTCCACGCCCTGCTCGGCCTGCTCTTCGATCACTTCCAGCATCAGGCCGATGCTCAGGTCTTCCGGCCGGCGCACGCGCGCGATGGCTTCGTAGATGGGCACCGTGCCAATGGGCACCGGCGAGTTCTCAATGATCGTCTTGCGGATGCGCGGGATGTCGCCGCCGGTGGAGAGGTCCATCACAGTGTCCGAGCCGTACTTGATGGCGTGCCGCAGCTTGGTCAGCTCGGCGTCGATATCGGAGGAAACCGAGGAATTGCCGATGTTCGCGTTGATCTTGCACTTGAAGGCAATGCCGATGCCCATCGGCTCCAAGTTGCGGTGGTTGACGTTGGCGGGAATGATGGCGCGGCCACGCGCCACTTCGCTGCGCACCAGCTCCGGCGCGAGCCGCTCGCGCTTGGCGACAAACTCCATTTCCTCGGTGATCACGCCCTGCCGCGCTAGGTGCATCTGCGTGACGTTTCGGCCTGCGCCATTGCCGCACACTGAAGCCAGCCGCTTCTCAATCCAGGCGTCTCGTAGAGCCATGCTTTCCCCCATGCGATACTTCACCATTCGCGGCGAAAGTGTATGTTTGCATTATCGCACCGCGGGAAAGGAGCCGCAACACGGGCGTAGGACAGGCCTGTCCAGAAATGGTGATGCTGAGAACGGGAGTCAAGGACAGGCGTGGACTCCTGTTCTACGGGGCCGCCCTCATGCGCGGCGAAGCGTGAGGAGCGTGATTTCCGGCGGGGCGCCGAGGCGCACGGGCGTGCCCACGGTGCCGAGGCCGCGGTTGACATAGAGAAATGCAGTGGCGCGTGGCGAGTGCTGAGTGGCGAGGGAGAGAGGCTGTGAAGTGGAAAGGTTTCCCATGTTCTCGAGGGGCGCTGCTTTTCGCCGAACCCTGCCCATTGGACGCTCGTACAGGCCGGCGATGAAGTCGGTGAAGAAACGTGCCGGGTTGAGACGCTGCTCGAGAATCTCCACGTTGATCTGGCCGCCGTGGGTGTGGCCGGCGAGCGTCAGTGCGACGCCCAAATCCGACGCGCGCGGGAACGCGTTGGGATTATGCGAGAGGAGAACATTCGGCACTCTCTCACGCACCAGCAGTTCGATGCCTTCGAGCATCGGCGCGCGGCTCCCATCCGGCTGGCGCATGCGCTGGTAATCCACGCCGATCAGATTGAGCGCTTGACCCCGCCAGACAATCTCCGCGTTTTGATGACGCAGGATGCGCACGCCGACCTGCCCGAAAAGCGCCGTGGCCTCTCTCTCGCATTGCGCGTAGATCTCATGGTTGCCCAGGCAGCCCCACACGCCCAGAGGCGCGCGCAGCCTGGACAGTTCCTGGACGCACTCTTCGAGCGGGTCGGCTCGCCCGGTGATGAAGTCCCCGGTGACGATGGCCAGCTCCGCGCCCAGATCGTTGGCCATGTCCACGGCACGGCGCACTTGATTGGCCGTCATGTAGCCGCTCATGTGGAAGTCGCTCAGTTGCGCAATGCGCAGGCCGTCGAGTGCCGCCGGCAAATTCGGAAGCGGCACTTCCACACGCTCCACCGTGTAGCGCAGCCGCCCCGCCGCAAACCCGTACAGCGCGCCGACAAACGGCACTGCCCCAGCAAGGTATGCGGCCGTCTGGAAGAAATACCGCCGCGAGGGACTCTCCAGCGCCTCGCCGGCAGCGGCCGCCACGGGCGCCACCGGATCCGTCGAAGTGCTCCCCGCGCCTGGCTGAGAACGCCAGGTCCTTGCGCGAAGGCGGACCCACGCCCATTCCATTCCTTTCACCGCTTTGATCAGCAGCCAGGCGAAAAGCGAAGTTGAAAGCCACATGCCCACCAGCGGCAGGGCTTTGGCGCTTCGCGGCAGCCCACCCAGGATCCAGATGAACACCGGCAGCGTGATCCCAAGCAGCATGGCCAGCCACACAAATCGTAGCAGCGCCCGCCACCCCGGGTGTTTCGCGCGCTTTTCCAGATCCCGCACCAACCGCAACCAGTAGCGCTGCGAGAGGAACAGACACACCACCAGCGTCAGTATCAGCACGGCTGGCAATATGGCATGGAAGAGCTGCAATGGTTTTCCTTCGCCCTGCTATCTGAATTACGCCTTCGGCCCGGGTGCTATTTCATGCGTCGAGGAAACGGCCACGCTCTGTCCGCAAGGCCATGTCCGCGCCGTCCTAGAATCTTATCGGCAGAAGCGGCCTGCTGACAAACCTGGCGCAGGCTGCCTTGCCCTGCCGATTAAGATGCGGGCAGTTGGGAATCGTTACGCGCCGGGGCTGATGAACCGGCAGGACACGCCTGTTTAACACAGACTGGCACCCTACCCGGTTGCGGATCCTACCTTCACCGCCGTTGGCCCCCCCGAAACAGCCTTGGATTGTCACTGTAACAAGTTGTGAATAAGGGTCTTCCTGTCATGAAACGGATTTCACTTGACCTCCGGAATCATTATGATAGCGTGATGATTGCACAAAGGAGGACTGCGATGTACCGTGAAAACAAGGCTCGTGGCTATTCCGGCTGGGGCTTTCTGATTACCTTTGTGGTGGCGCTGATCTTTTTCGCTGCCGGCTTGATTGCTTCCGCGCGGGCGAAAGACGGCTGGTCGGCCCTCGCCTGGACCGTAGCCATCGCGGTGGACATTTTCCTGCTCTGCGGGTTCATCATCGTCAATCCGAATGAGGCCAAGGTGGTGCAGCTCTTCGGCACATACGTCGGCTCCCTGCGCCAGATGGGTTTCTGGTGGATGAATCCGCTGTGTAGCAAGCGACGGATCTCGCTGCGCGTGCGCAATTTCGAGACGCCCAAGCTCAAGATCAACGACCACGACGGCAACCCCATTGAGATTGCCGCGGTGGTGGTCTGGCGAGTGGTGGACTCAGCCGAGGCCGCCTTCGAAGTGGACGACTACGAGAATTTCGTGCACGTGCAGAGCGAGGCCGCGCTGCGCAACATGGCCACCTCGCACCCCTACGACGCGCACCAGGAAGGCCAGATGTCGCTGCGCAGCCATACGGCTGAAATCGCCGAGCACCTGAAGAAGGAAATCCAGGAGCGGCTGGCCAAGGCCGGCGTGGAAGTGCTCGAGTCGCGCATCAGCCTGCTGGCCTACGCTCCGGAAATCGCCAGCGCGATGCTGCGCAGGCAGCAGGCCACGGCGATTGTCGCGGCGCGGCAGAAATACGTGGAAGGCGCGGTGGGCATGGTGGAGATGGCGCTGGAAATGCTCTCCCGGAAGAACATCGTGCGCCTGGACGAAGAGCGCAAGGCGGCCATGGTGAGCAACATGCTCGTGGTGCTTTGCAGCGACCAGCACACGCAGCCCGTGGTCAACACCGGCTCGCTGTATCACTAAGCCCGTAGCGCAGGACAACCGTGGCAGAGCGCAAACCATTCCTCCTGCGGCTGGACCCGGCGACACTCGCGTCTTTGCGGCGCTGGGCCAACGACGACCTACGCAGCCTCAACGCCCAGATCGAATTCCTGCTGCGCCGCGCGCTCCAGCAGGCCGGGCGGCTTCCCCGCCCGGCCTCTCCGCCACCGCCAGATCCACAGGAGCAGACCTCGTAGCTGCGGCTCCGTGCCGTAGCCTCGGGATGGGGCCGGCATCCCCGCTGCGCAACTTCCTCAGAAACTGATAGAGTGTCCCCGCTGTCATCTCCTTCAGGGTTGATCCGTCATGACTCAAGTGACGCAACACCTTCCTTCAGGCGATATGCCTGCCGAAGAATTCGCGCGCGCACTGGAGCAACTTTCCAACTGGGTGCATCGCTACCGCCACCAGGTGGGTGAGCTGCCGGTGTTATCGCAAGTCGCTGCCGGCCAAGTACGCGACGCTCTGCCGCAGGCCCCGCCCGAACAGGGCGACTCGGTCGAGAGCTGGATCGAAGACCTGGAGCGCATCATCGTGCCGGGCGTGACGCACTGGAACCATCCCGGCTTCCTCGCCTATTTTGCGATCACAGGTTCTGGCCCAGGCATTCTGGGCGAACTCGCCAGCGCCGCGCTGAACCTCAACGGCATGCTGTGGAAGACCTCTCCCGCGCTGACCGAACTCGAGCAGGTAGTACTGCGCTGGTATGCGGTGGCGCTCGGCCTGCCGGCGGACTGGTTCGGCATGTTCACCGACACGGCCTCCACGTCGTCGCTTGTTGCGCTGGCCGCAGCGCGCGATGCGGCCGGGCTTGGCGTGCGCGACGATGGTCTTTCCGGCAAACCGCCGCTGGTTCTGTATTGCTCCGAGGAGGCGCACTCCTCGATTGACAAGGCCGGCCTTGTGCTCGGCGTCGGCAGACGCTATATCCGCCGTGTCCCCGCCGACGAGCAATTCCGCATGCGCTCGGACGCGCTCGACGCGGCCATCCGCGAAGACGTTGTCGCGGGCCGCCGCCCGTTCGCGGTCGTCGCGACGGTGGGCACAACCTCTGCCACGGCGGTAGATCCGGTCGCGGAGATCGCCGCAGTCTGTCGCCGTCACAACCTCTGGCTGCATGTGGACGCCGCCTATGCCGGCAGCGCCGCGGTTGCGCCGGAGTTCCGCTGGGCGCTGGAGGGCTGCGAGCTGGCAGACTCACTCACTGCCAACCCGCACAAGTGGTTCTTCACACCGATTGATTGCTCCGCGCTCTACACGCGCCGCCCGGAGGCCTTCCGCGAGGCGTTCACGCTGGTACCCGAATACCTGCGCACAGAAAAGAAGGACGTCACCGACCTGATGGATTACTCTTTCCAGCTCGGCCGGCGCTTCCGCGCGCTGAAGCTGTGGTTCGTCTTGCGCTATTTCGGCACCGCTGGGCTCGCCGCGCGCATCCGCGAGCACTGCGCCATGGCGCGCGAGTTCGCCGCGTGGGTGGACGCGCATCCGCAGATGGAGCGCATGGCGGCCGTGAATTTCTCCGTGGTGTGCTTCCGCGTGCGCCCACCCGGCGTCGCGGACGAAGCGGAACTGGAACGCCTGAACGCGGCCGTGCTCGACCGGGTCAACGCGAGCGGCCAGGCGTACATTTCTCACACCAAACTAAAAGGCAAATACTGCCTGCGCGTCGCAATCGGCAACCTGCAAACCACCCGCGCGCACGTCAAACGCGCCTTCGACCTGGTGTGCTCCGCCGCCAGCCTAGCCGCCGGCGCGGCCACGTAGCGCCGGCCCCGCGGAGCGGGGCCGGCATCTGGCGCATTGTGGTTGTGCTAGAATGATCGCAGTTCGTAGGCCCGTAGCTCAGTTGGTTAGAGCGCTACCTTGACACGGTAGAGGTCTGCGGTTCGAGCCCGCACGGGCCTACCATTCTTCTACGCCGTCTCTTCCACCCCAAAATACACGCAATCTGGATGATGGAACACCAGCGCGCTGACGCTGGCTTCGGGCTCCATCATCATTCCTTCGGTCAGGTGCACGCCGATTTCCTCCGGCCGCAACAATGTCCAGATGCCGCGCTGGTCGTCGAGGTTGGGGCACGCCGGATAGCCGAAGCTGTAGCGCTTGCCGCGGTAGCGCGCGGTAAAGCGGTCGTGCATGGTCAGTGTAGGCGGGTCGGGGAAACCCCAGTCCTCGCGGATGCGCCGGTGGAGCCATTCCGCGCAGGCCTCCGCCGTCTCGATGGCCAGCGCTTGCAGCGCGTGGGATTTGAAAAACTCGCCGACATGCTTCCACTCCTCGGATTTCTCGCGGATGCCCGCGCCTGCAGTCACCACGAACAGCGCCAGGTGATCCCGCACGCCTTCTGCCGCGTCGAGCACGTAGTCGCTCAGGCACAGACCATCCGGCTTGCGCTGGCGGCCAAAATGAAACGAATGCAGAGGGCTTTCGCCGCCCAGCGTGAACAGATCAATCGAATTCCCGTTGCGTTCCGCCTCGAAGAACTGCCACACCGCCTTCACCTTCATGAACTGCGCCGCGACTTTTTTCACTTCTTCCATGTCGTGGAAGAGCGCGAGCGCCTTTTCGTGCCGCGCGGCGAGGTCTTTTTCGAAATGCCCCTTGTAGCCCAGGTGCCGCCCATAGAGCATGTGCGGATTGATGTAGCTCCAGATTTCGGCGAGGTGCGCAACGTCGCGCACCTTGCGGTCGAGATACGGCGCCGCGGGGATGGGCAGGTCCGCGCGCACGCGGCTGTTGCGCGCCGCGATCGGCGCGGCCACCGCTTCGGGCGCGCGCTGCGCCTCGACCGCTGCCTCCGTGTGCGTGTGCGCGGCGAGCACGGCTTCGCGCTCGGCGGGGTCCATAAGCTGGTTCATCAAGCGCAGGCCGGTCATGGCGTCCTTCGCGTAGCAGACCGCCTGCCCGTAGCTCGGCGCGATGCGCGTGCGCGTGAACTTTTCCGAGAGCGCCGCCCCGCCCACCAGCAGCGGCACGCGGATGCGCGCCGTGCGCAGGTCCTCGGCGGTCGTCACCATCTGCTGTGCGCTCTTCACCAGCAGGCCGGAAAGCCCGATCGCGTCCGGATGGTGTCTTTCGTATTCCTTGATCAGCGTCTCCGGCGGCACCTTGATCCCCAGGTTGATCACCGTGTAGCCGTTGTTGGCCAGGATGATTTCCACCAGGTTTTTGCCGATGTCGTGAACGTCGCCCTTCACCGTAGCCAGCAGGATCCTCCCGCGCGAGGCCGTAGCGGCCTTCTCCATGAATTTTTCCAGGTGGTTCACCGCGGCTTTCATCGCTTCGGCCGATTGCAGCACCTCGGCCACGATCAGCTCGTTGTTGTTGAAGAGGCGCCCGACCTCCGCCATGCCTGCCATGAGCGGCCCGTTGATAATGTCGAGCGGCGCCGCCTCTTTCATTTTCTGGTCCAGGTCGGCGATCAGCCCCTCGCGCGTGCCTTCGATGATGCAATTCGCCAGGCGCTGGTCGAGCGGCAGGTCCGCGGCTTTCTTCTTGGCCTTGGTTGTGGCCCGGCGGAAGTGTTCCGTGATCGCCGCAATATGGAATTGATTGATGGCGGCCTTTTGCTCTGGTGATTGCTCTCGCCAATCCTCCGGCGCAGTGCGCAGGGATCGGTCGCCGTCGGCGGGCGGCGTGTTAAAGAGCAGATTTTCCGCCAGCCGCCGCTCGTCTTCCGGAATCGAAGGAAAGCGCTCCAGCTTCTCCGCGTTGACGATGGCCAGGTCGAGCCCGGCTTTGGTGCAGTAATAGAGGAACACGGAGTTGACCACCTCGCGCGCCGCCGGCGGCAGCCCGAACGACACGTTGGAAATCCCCAGCAGCGTTTTGACGTGTGGGAACTTTTCCTTGATCAACCGCACGCCTTCGATGGTCTCCACCGCACCGCCGATGTAGTTCGCGTCGCCCGTGGCGCAGGGGAAAACGAGCGGGTCGAAGACGATATCCTCCGGCGGAACGCCGTATTTTTCGGTGAGCAGGTTGAAGGACCGCTCGGCAATGGCCAGCTTGCGCTCGCGCGTGAAGGCCTGGGCCTGCTGCTTATCCTCGTCAATGCAGCCCACGATGAGCGCCGCGCCGTAGCGCCGCGCGAACGGGCAGGTGCGCTCGAATTTTTCTTCGCCGTCTTCCAGGTTGATGGAATTGATCAGGCTCTTGCCCTGGCAATAGGTAAGCGCGAGTTCGACGGCGCGCGGGTCGGTGGTGTCAATCATCAGCGGCACCATCACCTTGCGGATCAGCCTTTCGTAGAACGACGGGATGTCGCGCAGCTCGTCGCGGTCCGTGCTTTGCAGACAGACGTCCACGATGTGCGCGCCGTTTTTCACCTGCGCGCGAGCGATCTCGCTGGCTTCTTCCCACTTCTCCTGCGCGATCAGGTTTTTGAAGGCCCGCGAGCCGATCACGTTGGTCCGCTCGCCGACCAGCAGCGGCCGGTTGCTCTCTTCCGCCTCGATCATCTCAACGCCGGAGAAATAGGTCCGCCGCGCACGCCCCGGCAACACGCGCGGACGTCTGCCGCTCACCATCTGCGCGATGGCACGGATGTGCTCCGCGGTGGTGCCGCAGCAGCCGCCGGCGATGTTCAGCCAGCCGTGGTCGGCGAAGCGCTCGAGCTGCTCGGCCAGCGTCTGCGGCGTTTCAGCATACTTGCCGTCCTCATCCGGCAGACCCGCGTTCGGGTAGCAGGAAATCCGCGTGGAGGCCATCTCGCTCAGCGTGCGGAGGTGGTCGGTCATGAACTCCGGCCCGGTGGCGCAGTTCAGGCCGATGGAGAGCAAATCCATGTGCGCGATGGAGACCCAGAACGCGTCCACGGCCTGCCCGCCGAGCATCGTGCCGGTGGGCTCGACCGTGCCGGAGACCATCACCGGAATCCGCGCGCCGAGTTCTCTGCTCGCCTGCTGGATGCCCAGCAGGCCGGCCTTGACGTTGCGCGTGTCCTGGCAGGTTTCCAGCAGCAGGATGTCCGCGCCGCCCTCCACGAGCGCCCGGGCCTGCTCGTAGAAATTTCGCCGCAACTCGTCGAACGTTACGCCGCCGGTGACGGTGATGGCCTTCGTGGTCGGCCCCATCGAGCCAGCCACGAAGCGCGGCTTCGCCGACGTGGAGAATTTGTCCGCCGCGCGCCGCGCGAGTTGCGCCGCGGTTAAGTTCAGCAAGTGCGCATCGCTCTCCAGGCCGTATTCGCCCAGCACCAGCGGCGTGGCGCCGAAGGTGTCTGTTTCGATGATGTCCGCGCCGGCCAGGAGATAGGCTTCGTGGATCGAGGTCACCACGTCGGGCCGCGTGCGCACCAGGTTCTCGTTGCAGCCTTCGAGCTGCGGCCCGCCGAAGTCCGCCGCGCTCAGGCTCGCCTGTTGCAGCATGGTGCCCATCGCGCCATCGAGTACCAGGATGCGCGACTCGAGCGCGTCAATCAGCGCGTTGTATTTGTTCGAAATGCCCATTGAATTAGCGGGCGCGAGCTCCCTCGCGCCGGATAGAAGTTTAGCAGGCTGCTGGCTCTTGCGGTTGGGTTACGCGCGGGATGTGCGAATGCTTGACCGGCTGGCGCGTCGTCAGCGGCGCGCGTCCGCCTTGCGAAAGCGCAGGACGTAGTTTTCCTTCAGCCAGGGCACCGTGTGCTCGTTGATGAGCTCAAAGCCGAACTCGGTCAACTCCTTTGTGAACACTTCCTGCCCGGCGCGGACGTGCTCCATCATCCACTGCGGCGAGGCGCCATCCACGCGGCGGAACTCCACCAGTACGACCTGCCCGCCCGTGCGCAGCGCGCGATGGATCGAATTCATCATGCTTTTGGGGTACTCGAAGTGGTGATAGGTGTCGCAGAGGAAGACGATGTCCACAGAGTTGGCCGGCAGTTCCACGGATTTTTCCGTGCCGAGGACGGTCTGAACGTTTTTCAGGCCGTGGCCGGCGGCGCGCTGGGCGATGTGCTCCAGCAGTTTGGGGTTGATGTCCTCCGCATAGACCTTGCCACCCGACCCGACCAGCCTGGCAAACAGCTCGGTCATGAACCCGGAGCCCGCCCCAACGTCGGCGACCACTGCGCCCACCTTCGGCCCCACCAGCCCCGCCAGGCTCTCGCGCTGCACATAGATCTCGCGGCTCTCGGTCTCCAGCCGGTCAAGCAAAGGCTTGACGTTCTCGCCTTTCCAGTCGTTGTTGATCCCCGGCTTAACGCTTCGTTCCTGCGTCGGCGCCGCCTGCTGGGCCAGCACGGCCAGCGGCGCTGCGGCCAGCAGAACCAGCAGCCACCACCGCACTGCGCGCGCATTCCTGCTCGCTTGCGTCGTCATCGAAAGGTTCTCCTTTTGGTATGAGCGCACAGGATAGCAGAAGGCCTTCACGCAGGAAACCGTTTCGCGAAAATTCCGCTCCGAGCGTCAGTCGTTCCTGACAGTTTGCTGAAAAAGTCTTTTTGTTTCTCATCCCGAGTCCCGAATCCTGAGGCTTCGGGATCGGGACGGGGGTCTGCTTTTCGCAAAAAGCCAGGAAAACAGCAAATTCCTCGCCGTCCTGGCAAGTCGGGACTCCTCGAAATCACAGCGCGAGGGGCTTTTGAGCATCCTGCTAGGTGCTGCGGACCGAGCCAAACGCCAGCGTCAGCAACGTCCTCTGTTCCAGCTCGTGCGCTTTCGCCGAGCCGGTGGCCGGGCTGGCGCTGGCCGAGCGTTTCACCGAGCGCACCGGCCGCCCCTGCGCCACGCGTTCCAGCCACGGCAGCACGTAGAAGAGCGCGCCCATGTTGGCCGGCTCTTCCTGCACCCACACGATCTCCCGCGCGTCGGGATGCCGATCCAGTTCGCCGCGCAATTCCTGTTCGGGGAATGGATAGAGCTGCTCCAGCGCCACGATGGCCGTCGCCGCGGCCTCCTGTTTTTGCCGCTCACGCCGCAATTCGTGCGCGATTTTGCCGGTGCAGATTAGCATGCGGCCCGCGCGGGTCACGTCGTGTTCCGGCAGCACGTTCTGGAAGCGCCCGTGGGTGAATTCTTCAAGCGGCGAACTGGCTTCCGGGTGCCGCAGCATGCTTTTCGGCGTGAAGACCACGAGCGGTTTGCGCCAGGCGCGCAGCGCCTGCCGCCGCAGCAGGTGGAAGTACTGCGCCGCCGACGAAGGCTGGCACACCTGGATATTATCCTCCGCGGCGAGCTGGAGGAAGCGCTCGATGCGCGCGCTGGAATGTTCGGGTCCCTGGCCCTCATAGCCGTGCGGCAACAGCAGTACTACGCCGGAGAGGAGTCCCCACTTGTCCTCGCCCGCGGCGATAAACTGGTCAATGATGATTTGGGCGCCGTTGGAGAAATCGCCGAACTGTGCTTCCCACAGGACCAGCGTCTCCGGATAGTCGCGGCTGTAGCCGTACTCGAAGCCCAGCACCGCCGCTTCCGAAAGCATGGAGTTGTAGATCTCGCACCGCGCCTGGCCCGGCCGCAGGTGCTCGAGCGGCACGAATTCTTGCTCGTTCTCCGTGTCGATCAACACCGCATGGCGCTGGTTGAACGTGCCGCGCCGACTGTCCTGCCCCGTCAGCCGCACCGGGATGCCCTGGACCAGCAGCGAGCCGAACGCCAGCGCTTCGGCCATGCCGAAGTCCACCGGGCGCTCGCCCTGGCCCATCCGCGCGCGTTCGTCGAGCAACCGCTTCACCTTTGGGTGGATGCGGAAGCCCTCGGGATAGTGCGTCAGCCCCGCGCCGATTTTCTTCAGCTCCTCGATCGGCACGCCCGTCGCAGCCTCGCGCGCCGATTCGTACTTGCCGCCTATGTACTTCGACCAGTACTCCGGCAGCGTACGCAAGACAGGGATCTTCTCCAGCGTGGCGGCCTTTTTCTGCGCTTCTTCGTACTCGAGGCGGATGCGTTCCGCCCGCGGCGCCGCGTCCACGCCGGTCTTTTTCGCGTAGACCTGCCAAAGCACGGGGTGTTCCTTAATTCTCTTGTAAAGCAGCGGCTGGGTTATGGTGGGGTCGTCGATTTCGCTGTGACCGTGGCGGCGATAGCCGAACAGGTCCACGACGACATCGCTCTGGAACGCGTAGCGATACTCCAGCGCCATGCGCGCCACGCGCGCCACCGCGTCCACGTCCTCGCCGTTCACATGGAAAACGGGGATGGCCAGCCGCTTGGCCATATCGGAGGAGAACGGCGAGGAATGCAGCTCCTCCGGTGCGGTAGTGAAGGCGATGCGGTTGTTCACGATCACGTGCACTACGCCGCCCACACGGAACCCGCGCAGGTCTGCCAGCGCCAGAGTCTCCGCGGCAATGCCCTGCCCGGCAAACGCGCCGTCGCCGTGCATCAGGATGGGAACGCAGCGCAGGTGGCCTTCTTTCCCCAGCCGCGTCTGCTTGGCCCGCGTGCGCCCCAGCGCCACCGGGTCCACCGCTTCCAGGTGGCTGGGGTTGGAGGCCAGGTGGATGTGCACCACGCGCCCACGGCGCGTCACATAGTCGCCCGTCGCGCCCAGGTGATACTTGACGTCGCCGCTGCCCAGCACGCTGCGCGGGTCCACGTCCTCGAATCCGGCGAAGATTTCTTCCGCCTGGCGCCCGGCGATGTGCAGCATCACGTTTAGCCGACCGCGATGGCTCATGGCCAGCACGGCGTACTCGCAGCCGCGCTCGGCGGCCGTGTCCAGCATTTCGTCGAGCAGTGGGATCAGCGCGGTCACCCCTTCCAGCGAAAACCGCTTCGAGCCGAGATAGCGCGATTGCAGAACCTGCTCGAAAAGTTCGGCGCGGATCAGCCGCTCCAGAATCCACGCGCGATCCTGCGCCGTGGCTGGCGCGTCCGATTCCATCCGCTCCTGTATCCACTGGCGGCGCGCCGGGTCGGGCAGGTGCATGAAGTCCGCGCCGATGGTGCCGCAGTAGCAGCGCCGCGCGGCGTCGGCTGCTTCGCTGCTCACTTCCAGCTCGCGATGGGGGACGGGCTTCAGGAAGCCGAGCGGGTCGAGGTTTGCCTGCAGGTAGCCCCACCGCCGAAACGCGTTGAACACTTGCTCCCGCTCTTCGATTTCGACCGGCATGGGCAGATTATAGCGTGTCCTCCGATAACCGGCAGAGCCCGGCAAAAGGCCGCAAAACATGCTAAAATAACAATTTAAGAGCGCTCATCAGAAAGCGGTCATTCCCTTGAGACAAGACATCCGCAACATCGCCATCATCGCGCACGTGGACCACGGCAAGACGACGCTGTTGGACTCCCTACTGCGCCAGAGCGGCACCTTCCGCGCCAATCAAGCCGTGATCGAGCGCGTGATGGACTCGAACGAACTCGAGCGCGAGCGGGGCATCACCATCCTGGCCAAGAATACCGCGCTCCTCTACCACCACACCAAAATCAATATCGTGGACACGCCCGGCCACAGCGATTTCGGCGGCGAAGTTGAGCGCGCCCTGCGCATGGTGGATGGCGTGCTCCTGCTGGTGGACGCGAGCGAAGGCCCGCTGCCGCAGACACGCTACGTCCTACAGAAAGCGCTCCAGGCCGGCCTGCCGCCCATCGTCGTGCTTAACAAAATTGACCGCAGCGACGCCCGCTGCGAGGCCGTGCTGAATGAGGTCTATGACCTCTTCATTGACCTAGACGCCACCGAAGACCAGCTCGGCTTCCCCGTGCTCTACACCAACGCCAAGACCGGCGTGGCTCACCGCCGCCTCGGCGACAGCTCCTCCGATCTGGTACCGCTTTTCGAAGCCATCGTGAACTCGATTCCGCCACCCGCCGGCGACCCCGGGGGCGTGCTCCAAGTGCAGGTGACCAATCTCGACTACAGTGACTTCCTCGGCCGCATCGCCATTGCCCGCGTCTTCAGTGGCACGCTTCGCAACGCCGCCGAAGTCGCCATCGCCAAGCTGAGCGGCGAACTCAAGCGCACGAAGATCACCAAGCTGTACACCTTCCGCGGCCTGCGTCGCGACGAAGCTGAAGAAGTCTGCGCCGGCGACATCGCCGCGATTGCCGGCGTCGAGGGTATCCAGATCGGCGAGAGCCTCACCGATGGTGAGCAGCCAGCGCCGCTGCCGCCGCTCACCATTGACGAGCCCACCATCGCCATGGTCTTTACCGTGAACACTTCGCCGCTGGCCGGCCGCGAAGGCCAGTACGTCACTTCGCGCGACCTCCGCGAGCGCCTGCACAGAGAGCTGCTTACCAACGTTTCCATGCGCGTCGAGGAAACCGATTCCACCGACTCTTTCCGGGTGCTCGGCCGCGGTGAGTTGCAGCTCGCGATCCTGATTGAAACCATGCGCCGCGAGGGCTACGAGCTGATGGCCGGCAAGCCCACCATCGTCGTACGCCAGGAAAACGGCCGCCGCCTCGAGCCCCAGGAGCTGATCGTCATTGACATCCCCGAATCCTTCACCGGCCTGGTGATCGAACTGCTCGGCAGCCGCCGCGGCGAAATGACCAAGATGGTGAACCACGGCTCCGGGCGCGTGCGCGTGGAGTTCCGCATCCCCTCGCGCGGCCTGATCGGCCTGCGCAGCCAGATGCTCACCGACACGCGCGGCACCGCGCTAGTCCATTCACTCTTCGACGGCTGGACGGAGTACGCCGGCGAGATGGCCTCGCGCCCGACAGGCGCGCTCGTCGCCGACCGCGCCGGCACCTCCACCGCCTACGCGCTGTGGAACCTTCAAGAGCGCGGTGAGATGTTTATCGGGCCGGGCACGGAAGTCTATGAAGGTTTCGTCGTCGGCGAAAACGCCCGCGACGATGACATGGACGTAAACATCACCAAGGAAAAGAAGCAGACCAACATGCGCGCCTCCGGCGCAGACGAGGCCATCCGCCTGATCCCTCACCGCGCGCTGAGCCTCGAGCAGGCACTGGACTTCATCGCCGACGATGAGTGGGTGGAGGTCACGCCGAAGTCCATCCGCATGCGCAAGAAAGTCCTCGACACGAAGAAACGCCCACGCCGCTGGCAGGAAATCCGCGCCAGGCAGCCCCTGTAGGACAGGCCTCCAAGCCTATCCCATATTCTTGTCCTCCCCGAACGCTGCTGAACCTCTCCCCTACTCAGAAGCCTGATATATACTTCTGTTAGTCTCCGCGAGTGGGTTCTTGCGAGTGTCTTCCATGGCGGAAAATCTCAAAGCCGGGCGCTATGCGGTCGAGCGTGAACTCGGCCGCGGCGGCATGGGTCGCGTGCTGCTGGCACAGGATACGAAGCTCCCGAAAAAAGTTGCGCTGAAGATGTTGCCGCCCGAAGTGGCCCACGACGCCGAGCTGCTTCGCCGCCTGGCGCAGGAAGCCCAGGCCGCCTCCACGCTCAATCACCCCGGAATCGTGACGGTCCACGATTACATTGAAGCTGCCGGCGAAAGCTTCATCGTGTACGAATACGTCGAGGGCGTCACGCTCCGCCAGAGCCTGGGGCAGCGCCAGCTTTCCATCGAAGAAGTTCTCGAACTCGGCGCGCAGTTTGCCGACGCGCTGGTCCACGCCCACGAGCACGGGGTCATCCATCGCGACCTCAAGCCGGGGAACATCATGATCGTTCCCGCTACCTCCGGCATTGGCCGCGCGAAGATCCTCGATTTCGGCCTGGCGAAAATCCGTCCGCCGCTGGCCGCGCCCGGCGCCCACGGCCTCACCTCGGCGGAAACGAAAAGCACGGGCACCGCAGCGGGCTGGAACCCCGGAACCTTCGAGTATATGGCACCCGAACAGCACCGCGGCCAGCCCGCCGATACCCGCAGCGACATCTTTGCGTTCGGCCTGGTGCTCTACGAGTCCGCCGCCGGAGTGAACCCGTTCCTCGGGGACACGCCGCAAATCACCGCGGCGAACATCATGAACCTCGATCCGCCGCCCCTCTCCGCGCGGATGCCTTCTGTGCCTGCCGAGTTCGAGCGCATCCTGCGCAAGTGTCTCCGCAAGCGCCCCGAGGAGCGTTACCAGTCCGCGCGCGAACTGCTCGTGGACCTGAATAACTTCCGCCGCGACTCCACGCCACGGCCATCGCAGGAAGCCGCGCTGCCCAAGCTGAAGGAGATGGAGCGCCCCTTGGGAATCCCGCGCAGCCTGGCGCGGGGTCTGGTGGCAGCCATCCAGGTGGGCTACTTGGCGACGTACGTCACCGCCTTCTTGAAGAAGCAGGACGTTTTCGACGCGCTGGACTTGATGGAGCGAAGCGGCCTGCGCGGCGCGACGGGCATCGGCTTTTCAATTCTTTTGCTCGTCGCGCTGAGCGGCACCTGCGTGCGACTGTATCTTCTGTCCGCCGTAGCTATGGACTATGCCGATCTCGGCCGCAAGTACCGACGCCTTTTCCCCGCCGCACTCAGTCTCGACCTGGCCTGGTCGTTAGTGGCCTTGCTGACCTATGTGAAGGTGGAGATGCTGGCGCTTCTGTTCTTCGTGGGGCTGGCCTACCTGCCTTTCACGCAGCGACCGTTGCTTTACAGCGCATATTCTCCGCTTGGCGGACGTACTTCCGGTCTCCGCGCCGGCGGCAGCGCGTAAAGGGATACTCCGGATTGTGTGGGGAAGGGAGGGCGCGGGCTAGCCCGCCAGCGTCAGCCGCAGCGCGTAGCGCACGATCATCTCCACATCCATCGCGCGCAGCGGTTTCTGCAGATAGTCGAATGCGCCCAGCCGCAACGCTTCCAGGTATTCGTACCAGTTCTCCGAGCGCGAAGAGACCACCACTGGAGCCTTCAGTGCCGCCTTCTTCGCCGCGCGCAGCACATCCTGGTAGCTGCCGTCAGCGAGCTTTTCCTCGCAGAACACCAGCGACACCGGATGGCTGGAAAGGATCACCTGGGTTTCTTTCACCGAAGAGCAAAGCGCAGGCTTCAACCCCATGCCCTTCAGCACCAGTGTCAGCGCGCTGGAGCTTTCCGTGTCTGCGGATGCCACCAAGACTTCAAACGGTTGATTCATCGCGTCCCCCGTTGCCCGACCGATTGCGGAAGACGACCCCGCCGGAACTTCCGTGGGGCGCACACCAATGAAACAGGATTAGAAATCCGGTCAACGCAGTTGAAAACCCTCTAATTGTTCCTGTGCCGCGTATGCGTTACCCCCCGGCTGCCGGAGGGGGATTCGCCAGGGACATCATGCGGCTTTGCGGACGGATTTCTTTGCGGCGCGCGCGGGGCGCGGGCCGCGGCGGAGAATGGCCTTCAGGCCCCACAGCACGCGGTTCAGATCGGCCATACTGCGGATGTCGGAAACTCCGCGCAGGCCCTTGCTCACATAGTGGCGGCGGATGAAGTAGTCGAGTTGCGCGCGATCCATCTTGAGCGCATCGGCGCAAGCCCACAGCGCGCGCCACGCCGCGGCCGTGGGCGGCACGCGCCGCCGTTCAGGAAATCCCTGGCGCCCGGCAGTGCCCGCTGCTTCGGCGAGTTCCGCAGGCATCGGCTCTACCAGGCGCTCCAGCCGCGCAATTACCTGCGTCGCATCGGCGCTGCTCAGTTCGCTGGTCTTCCTCGCACGGCCGGCCGTAAAACGCTCGACAAAGTAGTGGCGCAGCTTGCGGTCCGCCGCCCGGGAAAGCCCTAGCTTGCCCGTCCAGCGATGCCACAACGCCTGCAGCCGCCGGAGCTGCCCTCGGGTGATAGGCACCGGCAGGGACAATTGAACTGCCACCCTTTCCTCCCCTCTATTTAGATGCACAAAGCCTTCGCCTGGTTTTCGCCCCCATGATGTTCATGCCTCTGTTGCGCCGCGCAAGTTTCCCTCATCCTACCGTTCAGAGAAGTGCAGAGGAGGTGCGCCTATGCGTCGCTGGATCGGTTCGTTTGCCCTACTGGCGTTGGCCGCCACGCTTGCGCCCGCGCAGCTTCCGGAAGTCCGTGAACCGCGCTTCGAGCCGGCGGAAGTGGTCTCCACCGTGGAGCCCAGATACCCGGCCAAGAGCATCGCCACCGGCACGGTGATCCTGCAGGTGTCGCTGAACGAAACGGGCGCGATTGAGCAGGTGAAGGTGCTCAAGCATGTCGCCTCGCTCACCGCGGAAGCGGAGCGCGCCGTGCGCCATTGGAGCTTCCGTCCCGCGCGTCTGAACGGCCGCCCGGTGCGCTCTTCGCTGGCCGTCGCGTTCACCTTCCGCACCGTGGTTCAGGGCTCGACGTTCGACGCGAGGCGACCGTAAGACGCAGCGACCCGGCGGTGCGTGGCGGCCGTCCTCGCGGTGCGCCGCCTGCGCGCCCCTTCGCACGTCCGCCCGTCGGAAATTCACAGCCGCGCAAACTCTTTTCAAAAACTATTTGACACGGTTACGCAATGCTGTATAAATATTCACGTCGTTGCATACTTTGCGTCGCGCGGGCACATGGGAGCACAAAAAACGTTCCGGCAAGGGCAGATCTTGAAATTGATTGCCAGCGGGGCCGTGGCCAGCCAGGACGAACTGCGCCGCCGACTGCGCCAGCACGGCCTGCGCGTCACCCAGGCCACCCTCTCCCGCGACCTGCAGGAGCTGCACCTGGTAAAGACCGCCGCGGGCTACAAGCCGCTGTCCGCCGTCGAGGAAGCCCCGCCGCTGCCCGCGCTCGAGCGGGCCCTGCGCGAGTTCCTCACCGACCTGCGCCCCGCGCAGAACCTGCTTGTGCTGAAGACGCCGCCCGGCGGCGCGCAACCCATCGCCCGCGCGCTCGACGTCGAAGGCTGGAAGGAAATCTCCGGCACCATCGCCGGCGACGATACCGTCCTCATCATCACGCCTTCCTCCCGCACTCGTCTCATCGTCCAGAAACGGATGGAGGACATGATCCGATGAGTGCGCGCGCCCGCGTGGGCGTCGTCGGCGTCACCGGCTATGCGGGCTTCCAACTCGCCCGGCTGCTGCTGCGCCACCCCCACATCGCAAAGCCGACATTCTTCCTACGCAACGGTACGGCCACGGTGCGCTGCCTCACCGAGCTCTTCCCCGAGCTGCGCGGCTGGGGCGATGCGCCCTGCCGGCCGTACTCTGTGCAGGCTGTGAAAGACAGCGGCGCGGGGTTCGTCTTTCTCTCCACGCCTCACGAAGCTTCGCTCGAACTGGTCCCCGAGCTGCTGGAAGCTGGCTTGCGCGTGGTGGACTTGAGCGGCGCGTTTCGCTTCCGCGATCCCGATACGTTTTCCTCCTGGTACAAGCTGCCGGCACCGCGGCGCCCACTGCTGGACGGCGCCGTGTACGGGCTGCCCGAAATGTACTGCGCTGCGCTTCCCGGCGCGCAGCTTGTGGCCAATCCGGGCTGCTACCCGACCTCTGTTATCCTCGCCTTGCGCCCGCTGGTGGAAGCGGGCTGGCTCGAGAAAAGCCGCGGCATCGTCTGCGACTGCAAGTCCGGCACCAGCGGCGCCGGCAAGGAACCCAGGCGCGAAACGCATTTCGTCGAAGTGAACGAAAACTTCCGCGCCTACGGCCTCTTCGCCCACCGGCACACGCCCGAAGTCACCGAGCATCTCGGCCTGGCACACCGCGACCTCATCTTTTCCACGCACCTGCTGCCCGTCGCCCGCGGCATTCTTTCCACCATTTCGCTCTGGCTCGCTGCGCCGCGCGCCGCCGAAGAAATCGAAGCGCTCTACCGCCACTTCTACGCGGGCCGACCGCTGGTGCGCATCTGGCCCGCGGGCCACCTGCCGGAGCTGCAGCACGTCGCGCACACGAATTTCTGCGACATCGGCTTCGCGCTCGACGCCGCGGGGGAGCGCCTGGTCGTCGTCTCCTGTCTGGACAACCTGGGCAAAGGCGCCGCCGGGCAGGCGGTGCAGAACCTGAACTGGATGATGGGCGTTCCGGAGGACGCCGCGCTGATATGAGACTTGTGATCAAACTTGCCGGCGCGCTGCTGGACGACCACGCAGCCGTCGAATCCATCGCCAAGCAGGCGGCCGCGCTCGCGCGGGCCGGCCACGAACTGCTGGTGATCCACGGCGGCGGAAAAATTTTCACCGCCACGCTCGCGCGCATGGGCATGCAGAGCAACTTCGTCCACGGCCTGCGCGTCACCGACCGCGAAACCCGCGACGTCGCCGTAATGGTCTTCGCCGGGCTGCTCAATAAGCGCCTCTCCGCGGCGATTTCCCGCCACGGCGTGCCCGCCGCCGGCATCTCCGCCGCGGACGCGGAATGCTTCCGGGCCGAGCCGATGCAACTCGGCGAAACGCGCGGCACGCTGGGCTTCGTGGGCTACATCGCCGGCGTGAACGTGGCGTTTCTGGATTCGCTCTGGCGCGCGGGCATCGTGCCTGTGGCGTCGTGCCTGGGCATCGGCGCCGACGGCGAGCTATACAACATCAACGCCGACCACATGGCCGCCGCCTGTGCCGAGTTCGTATGCGCCGACCGGCTCATCTTCCTCACCGATGTGGCCGGCGTGCTGGACGGCGAAAAAGTCCTCCAGGCCGTCTCCGGCGAAGAAGTGGAAGCGCTGATCCGCCAGAACAAAGTCTCCGGCGGCATGGTGCTGAAGCTCGAAGCGTGCAAGCGCGCGCTTTCCGCCGGCGTACCCCAGGTGCGCATCGTCGGCGGCGGCGTGCCCGGCGCTTTGCTGCGTGCCGCCAATGGCGCAAAGTTCCCCGGCACCAAGGTGAAGCCGATGTTTCCCGTCACGCACGCGCCCTTGCGGCGCCGGCGCGCCGCGGCGGTGCGCGGCCTCCGAAAGGCGGCAAGCCGATGAGCGTTGCCAGAGCCCGCTGGCTTGCCGAGCAGTACCTGATGAACACCTACAAGCGGCCGCCGCTCGTCTTCACCCGCGGCAAGGGTTGCTATTTGTGGGACCATCGCGGCCGCCGCTATCTCGATTTCCTGGGTGGCATCGCCGTCAATGCCCTGGGGCACGCGCATCCGCGCCTGGTTCGCGTGGTGCGCCGCGAAGCGGCGCGCGCAATTCATCTCTCCAATCTCTTTCACAACCCGTACCAGGGGCCGCTCGCCAAGAAATTGGTGAAATGGTCCGGCCTGGACCGCGTCTTCTTCACCAACAGCGGCACGGAAGCCGTCGAAGGCGCGCTGAAGCTCGCCCGCATCTACGCCCGCAAAAAAACCGGCGCGGACGCCCCGCCGGTGAAAATGCGCATGCTCGCGCTCGAGCATTCCTTCCACGGGCGCACTTTCGGCGCGCTGGCCATCACCGCCTCGGCCAAATACCGCGAGCCCTACGCGCCGCTCCTGCCCGGGGCGGACTTCGTGAAGTTCAATGACGTCGCCGACCTCGCCGCGAAGTTCGACTCCAACGTCTGCGCCATTGTGATGGAGCCGATCCAGGGCGAAGGCGGGATCTTTCCCGTCAGCGAAGCGTTCTACAACCGCGCCCGCCAGCTTTGCGAGCAACATGACGCCGCGCTCATCGCCGACGAAATCCAATGCGGGCTCGGCCGCACGGGGCGCTACTTCGCTTACCAGAGGTTCCGCGAGCGGCCGGACATCGTGGTCCTGGCCAAGCCGCTGGCCGGCGGACTGCCGCTCGGCGCCATCCTGGCCAACGAAAAGTTCGCTTCGGCATTCATGCCCGGCCTGCACGGCACGACGTTCGGCGGCGGGCCGCTGGTCTGTGCCACCGCGCTTGAGTTTCTGAACGTGGTCGAAAAGGACAAGCTGCTGGCCAACGTGCGCGAGCGCGGCGAAGAGCTGCGCGCTGGCCTCGAGAAGCTGAAGGCAAAATTCGATTTCATCAGGGAAGTGCGCGGCGAAGGCCTGATCATCGGCATGGAACTGGCCATCGAAGGCGCGGCCATCGTCGAGGAGGCGCTGAAGCGTGGCGTCATCATCAACTGCACGCATGAGCGCATCCTGCGTTTCCTGCCGCCGTTCAACGTCACGGCGAAGCAGGTGCGGAAGTTTCTGTCCACTTTCGAGAACGTGCTGGCCGCCACGGCCAGGAAGAAAAAGGGATCCACGGAACCCAAATCGAACCAACCCAACGCCGCTGCGGCGGCAACTGCGAGGTAAGCATGGCCACGCTGGCCGAAAACCTGGTCCTGTCGAGCGACCTTCTGACCGGCACGGAGTGGAACCCCGCGCGCCTGCGCGAGCTTTTCCACCTGGCCGCGGACATCAAGGCTCGCCCGGACCGCTACCGTGGTGCGCTCGGCGGGCGCTTCCTCGCGCTGATTTTCGAGAAGCCCTCGCTGCGCACCCGCGTCACCTTCGAAGTCGGTATCCAGAGCATGGGCGGCGGGGCCATTTTTCTCGACCACACCGGCACGCGCCTCGGCCTGCGCGAATCCATCCGCGATGTAGCTAAGAACCTTGAGCGCTGGGTGCACGCCATCGTCGCCCGCGTCTTCGAGCAGCGCGCGCTGGAGGAGCTGGCCGCGCACGCCGCCATCCCGGTGATCAACGCGCTCAGCGATCGCTACCACCCCTGCCAGGCGCTCGCTGATTTCTTCACGCTGGAAGAGCGCTTCGGCAATCTTCGCGGGCTCACGATCGCTTACGTGGGCGACGGCAACAACGTCTGCCATTCGCTGTTACTGGCCGGCGCGCGCGTCGGAGCGAACGTCCGCGTGGCCACGCCACAGGGCTACGAGCCGGACGCGGTCATTGTTGCTGAAGCTCGCCGTGCGGCCCGCGAAACGCGCGCGAAGATTGAAATCCTGCGCTCGCCACGAGAAGCCGTGGCCGGCGCGCAGGCCGTGTACACCGACGTCTGGGCTAGCATGGGACAGGAAGAAGAGGCCGCCGCGCGCGAGAAGATTTTCGCACCTTACCAGGTGAATGAAACGCTGATGGCGCAGGCCGCGCCGGACGGCGTCTTTCTCCACTGCCTTCCGGCCCACCGCGGCCTGGAAGTCACCGACACGGTGCTCGATGCGCCGCGCTCCATCGTGTACGACCAGGCGGAAAACCGCCTGCACGTGCAAAAAGCAATTCTACTGACGTTGTTGGGATAGGTATGTCGGGGCGGACCTCCGTGTCTGCCCAAGCATCTGGCCCGCGTCTCCGGGCGCGGAGTTTTTCGAGGCGACAAGGAGAACAAAGTGCCCAAGAAAACAGTTCTGGCGTATTCGGGGGGCCTCGACACCTCCATCATCATTCCCTGGCTCAGGGAAAAGTACGGCTGCGAAATCGTGGCCATGATCGGCGACGTCGGGCAGCAGGAAGACCTAGAGGCCGCACGGCGCAAAGCGCTGGCCACCGGCGCGAGCGCGGCCTTCATCCAGGACCTGCGCGAGGAGTTCATCACCGGCTACATCTGGCCCACGCTGCGCGCCGGCGCCGTGTACGAGCACAAGTATCTTCTCGGCACGTCTTTCGCGCGGCCCGTGCTGGCCAAGGCGCTGGTGAAAATCGCGCGGCAGGTGGGCGCGGACGCCGTGGCGCACGGCTGCACCGGCAAGGGCAATGACCAGGTGCGCTTCGACGTCACGGTCAAGGCGCTGGCCCCGGACCTGAAGATCATCGCGCCGTGGCGCGAGTGGTCCATCAGCTCGCGCGAAGAAGCCATCGCCTACGCCCACGCGCACAACATCCCCATCGAGCAGACCAACGCCAACATTTACAGTCGCGACCGCAACATCTGGCATCTCTCCCACGAAGGCGGCGTGCTCGAAGATCCCAAGAACCCGCCCGACGAAGGGATGTGGCAGTGGGTGGTGCCGCCGGACCGCGCGCTGGACGCCCCCGGCGAAGTGGAGATCAGTTTTGAAGCGGGCACTCCGGCGGCTGTCAACGGCAAGCTGCTCGGCCCGGTCGCGCTGATCAACCAGTTGAACGAAATCGGCGCGGCGCACGGCGTGGGCCGCAGTGACCTGGTGGAGAACCGCCTGGTGGGCATCAAGTCGCGCGGCTGCTACGAGACGCCCGGCGGCACGCTGCTCGTCGCCGCGCACCGCGAACTGGAAGCGCTCTGCCTGGACCGCGAAACGATGCATTACCAGCAGATGCTCTCCCTGCGCTACGCCGAGTTGGTCTATTACGGCCTGTGGTTCACGCCGCTCCGCGAATCGCTCGACGCCTTCTTCACCCAGGCGCAGAAGCGCGTCACCGGCACGGTCGGCCTGAAGCTTTATAAAGGCAACGTCGACGTCACCAAGCGCGCCTCCCCCTATTCGCTCTACCGCACAGATCTCGCCAGCTTCACCATGGGCGCCTACAACCCGCGCGACGCCGAAGGCTTCATCAACCTCTTCGCGCTGCCCGTGCTGGTGCCGGAACTGCGCAAGGCGGAGGCCGCGAAGTGACCGACGGCGTCAAAGGCAGAATGTGGGGCGGGCGCTTCGAACGCGCTCCGGACGCGAACTTCTACGAGTTCCAGCGCTCCTTTCCGTTCGACAAGCGCCTGCTGCCCTACGAGCTGGCCGTGGACCGCGCCTGGGCCCGCGCGCTGGCCGCCGCGGAGATTCTCACCCCCCAAGAACTCGGCCCGTTGCTGGCGACCCTTGAACAGATCGAGGGGCAGGCGAAGGCCGAGCCGCAGTGGCTCGCTGCATCGCCCGCGGAAGACGTGCACCACTTTGTCGAGCTGCAACTGGTCGAACGGCTCGGCGCGCTGGGCGCCAAGCTGCACACCGGCCGCAGCCGCAACGAACTCATCGCCACCGACTTCCGCATGTTCGTGCGCGATGCCGCTCGAGAAACGCGGGCCGCGCTGGCGGCGCTGGTGGAAGCTCTGCTGGCCCAGGCCGAACATTACTTTGGCGTGCCCCTGGCGGGCAACACGCACCTGCAACATGCCCAGCCGATCCTTTTTTCGCATTTTCTGTTGGCTCACGTGGAGTCTTTCTTCCGCACGGCGGGACGCCTGGCTGCGGCGGCCGCGTCTGCCGACGGCTGCCCGATGGGTTCAGGCGCCATCGCCGGCTGCGCATTTCCCATTAACCGCATGGCCATCGCCCGCGAACTCGGCTTCACGACCATCACCAGGAACAGCCTCTCGGCCACCAGCCATCGCAGCTTCGCTCTGGATTACCTCTACGCGCTCGCCGTGGCCGCCACCAATCTCTCCGGACTCGCCGCGGACTACAGCCTCTTCGCTACCCCCGAGTTTGGTTACGTCATTCTGTCCGATGAGTTCTCTACGGGCTCCAGCCTGATGCCGCAAAAGAAGAATCCCGACGCCTGGGAATTGATCCGCGGGAAGACGGGGCGCGTCACTTCGGCGCTTTTTGCGTTGCTGACCACGCTGAAAGGTCTGCCCAGCGGCTACCAGCGCGACCTCCAGGAGGACAAGGAGGGCCTCTTCCAGGCGCACGACCAGACGCTCGCCATGCTGCGCGTGGCGGCGGGCGCGGTGGCGGCGACACGCCTCAACGAGGCGCGCATGCGCGAAGTCGCCTCCGACCCGGCGCTGCTGGCCACCGAGGCTGCTGATTACCTGGTGCAGCGCGGCGTGCCCTTCCGCCAAGCGCATGAGATCGTCGGCGCCATTGTCCGCGAGGCCGAAAACCGGGGGCAATCGTGGCTGACCTTTTCGCTGGCCAAGCTCAAGACGTTTTCTCCGGCCTTCGAGGAAGACTTGCACGCATGGCTGACCGTGGAATCGGCGCTCGCGCGGCGCAATCTTCCCGGCGGCACCGCACCGGACGCGGTGCGCTCGGCAATCGCAGAATGTCGCGCGCGGCTGCAAGCGCTCCAGGAGGCGCTGTGAGGGCCCGCCGCGCCCGCGCCGCTGACGCGCGCGCCATCCACGCACTCGTCACGCGCTACTCCGCGCAGGGCCTGCTCCTGCCGCGCAGCGAGAACGAAATCCGCGCACACATCGGGCGCTTCCTGGTGCTCGCGGAAAAAGAGCACATCCTCGGCTGTGTCGCGCTCGAGGCCTATGGCGCAGATCTCGCGGAAATACGCTCCGTGGCCGTGGACGACGCCACACGCGGCCGTGGCCTGGGCGGCCGCCTGGTGCAATATGCGCTTGCCGAGGCCAAGCGCCGAGGTTTTGCGCGCGTCTTCGCCGTCACCCACGCGCCGGAATTCTTTGCGCGCCAGGGCTTCGCGCTCACCACGCGCCTCGCCCTACCCGAGAAAATCGAGCGCGATTGCCGCACCTGCCCGAAGCAGCGCTCGTGCCACCTTGCGGCCGTGGTCGCCGTCGTGTCACACGAGCGCGCCGTGCTGCCCGTGCTCGCCCCCGCCGCTCCCGTATGACCGCGCGGCCTCGCCTCAAAGATATTCCCAAAGGCTTTCAGTTCACCGCGCTCGCTTGCGGGATTAAGAAAACCGGCGGTCTCGACCTTGCGCTCATAGCGAGTGACCGGCCTGCTTCGGCCGCCGCCGTCTTTACCACCAATCTCGTCCAAGCCGCGCCAGTCGTCGTCTCTCGTTTCCATCTTCAGGCTTCTCCTTCGCGGATGCGCGCCATCATCGTCAACTCCGGCAACGCCAACTGCTGTACGGGCCGCGAAGGCATGAACGCCGCAAAGAGCACCGCCGCGCAAATCGCAAGTGAACTAAATTGCAAGCCGGATGAAGTGATTGTCTGCTCGACCGGCGTCATCGGCGTGCCGATGAATGCGGAGAAAATTCTCCGTGCCGCTCCGGCGCTCGCCAAATCGCTGCGCGCGGACCCCGCCGGGTTCGCCACGTTCACCCGCGCCATTATGACCACGGATACACGGCCCAAATGGGCTGCGACGCGCTGCCGCATCGGAGGGAGAACCGTGCGGCTGCTCGGCTGCGCCAAAGGCGCCGGCATGATCCATCCGCAGATGGCCACGATGCTCGCGTTTGTTCTCACCGACGCTGCTATCGCGCCGTCGCTGCTGCGCCGCGCACTACGCGAAGTCACTGCCCGCACGTTCAACTGCATCACCGTGGACGGCGACACCTCCACCAACGACACCCTCGCCGTTCTCGCCAACGGTGCCTCCGGGGCTCCGCGAATTTCTCGCCACTCGCCACTCACCACTCGCAACTCGTTTGTCTCTGCGCTGGAAGAAGTCTGCCGCTCTCTCGCGCTCGCCATCGTCGCCGACGGCGAAGGCGCGCAGCGCGTGGTGGAAATCGAAGTCCGCGGCGCGCGCAGCAACCGCGATGCCGACCACATCGCCCGCACCATCGCTCATTCGCCGCTCGTCAAGACCGCGCTCGCCGGTGCCGACCCCAACTGGGGACGCATCCTTGCCGCCGCCGGCCGCTCCGGCGTCAAGTTCAATCCCGACCACACGCGCATCTGGCTCGCCGGCATCTCCGTTTTCCGCGACGGCCGCCCGCTAGACTTCGACGAGCGCGCCGCCCACCAAGCCATGCTGTCCAAACACGTTTCGATTGTGGTGGATTTGGGAGAGCGCGCAGCGGAGGGAAAATCGAAATTCCAAACTCGAAAATCGGGAATTACTCGCCACTCGCCACTTGTCATTCGCCACTCTGCTCGAATTTACACCTGCGATTTCACCGCCGACTACGTCCGCATCAACGCCAGCTATCGTACTTGATGCGTCTTGCTACGAACGCACCTCGCCGGCAGTGCTCCGTTGACACGCCGTTACCTGCGCAGTAACGTTCGTGCGATTTCTCGCTCGGGGAGGTGCGCATGTGGGCTCCCTTCATTGACGAGCATCTTCGGCGGACCACGCGGAATCTCCTGTTGACCAACGCGGCGCTGCTTATCGCCCTTCTGGCCGTCGCCGGGCTGAATTGGGTGTACCTCTACAATTTTTTCCTGGGACCTTTCCCGATGGACGGCAAGGAGCTGGCCGGCGGCCAGCCGCCGGATTTCTCGCGCCGGTACTTCGTGACCCTGCGCGGCGAGAATGTGGTCCGGACCGGCGTGCAGGAATTCCAGCAGAAGACGCAATCAGGTCGCGTTATCAGCGAGACGCCGAAGGCCGATTATCTGGTGCTCGACCTGGGCGAGCGCGGCCTGGTGGTGAAGACGCCACTCAATGCGCAAGGCGCGCACTTCTCCGGTTCGCTGGGCCCCATGCCTTCCGAGCTGAACTACCACATCGTGCGGCCCATTGAAGCGCAGCGCCCGGACCTGAAGGGTTTCTTCCTTCCGCTGATGCTGGACGCCACCGGCTTTCGCGCCGAAGGCTATTGGGGGCTGGGCATCAGCGTGCCGCTGCTCCTGCTGGCACTCTGGAACCTCAACAAAGCCCGCAACCGCAGCGCCAATCCCGAGGCGCATCCCATCGCCCGCGCGCTAGCCGGCTTCGGCGTGCCGCAGGAAGTCGCGGCCAACGTTGATTCCGAAGTGATGTCCGAGGGCAAGCGCAAGGCCGGGCCCGTGTACATCACCGCGTCCTGGTTTCTCCACCCTACCGCTTACGACCTGACGGTGCGCCGCTTGAGCGATCTTTTGTGGATT
>Ga0073934_10003594_pt1 | contig 28063 bp, 19 predicted proteins | sample LarsenN4metaG_FD_76834 | JGI IMG/M metagenome (GOLD analysis project Ga0073934, IMG submission 76834) | Hot spring sediment bacterial and archeal communities from British Columbia, Canada, to study Microbial Dark Matter (Phase II) - Larsen... ... | reverse complement strand
GCCTGGGCGACGTCGGGGCCGGCGGACCGCGGGCCGGGCCGGCCGGCGGTGTTGCGCACCGTCAGGCTGCGCAGCTCGAAGCCATCGCCATCGACGTGCAGCGTGGGCGTGCGGAAGGTGCCGATGGGTTTGCCGTCGGGCCCGGGCAGGTTGGCGTGCAGGTCGAATTCGAGCACGGTGCGCGCGGCGTCCTCGCCGACGACAAGGATGCGGCCGCGTTCGCGCTGGACGTAGACGCGCTCGCGGTAGGTGCCGGCCTGGACGTAGATCGTCCACACCGGGTCCGACTCGCCGGTCCGCAACGGGGCGGCGCTGACGGCCTCCTGGATGCTGCGATACTGGCCGGAGCCGTCGGCAGCTACGACGGCGTCGGGTTTTGCCGCGGCCAAGCTGAACGTCGCGAGCAAGCTCGCTCCCACAAGGAAGCGCATGGCTTTCATGGCAGGTTGTGCTTGGCCCGCCAGCGGGGGTGGTCGCGCTCGAGCAATTTCGCGGGCCAGTCCCCGAGGTAGACGTAGCCGGTGCGGCGCTCGCGCTCGATTTCGTTGAAGTTGTAGCGCACGACCCGGTCGCGCCCGGCGTAGATGGGGCGGTTCGTGCCCAGCTCGTAGAAGCGCGCCCAAAGCGGCGGCGCGGCGGGGTCGGGCACGGCGCGGCGATCGCGTTTGCCGTCCGCGGCGGTGAAATCCTCCACCCGCAGGCCGTCGATCCGCACTGCGCGCAACCAGGCGACGGCGGCTTCGACGGCCGCGATGATCTCCGGCGTGGGCTTCTCGACCGACATCAGGAAGCGCACGAGGCCGACGGACTCGCGGCCGGAGAGCGAGGCCGGCTCGAAGTTGCGCGCGGGCGCGGGCGCGAGGGTGGTCTCGTCATGCTGGGCGCACCAGGCGGTGAGTTTTCCGTCCTGCCGCACCTGGGTGCGGAGGATGCAGGCGATGCCCTGGGCCACCGCGGCGACGGCCCGGGCCCGGCGGCCGGCATCGACGAATTGCCAGGGCTCCTTGCCCTGCGCGGCATCGCGCAGCAGTTCGAGCACATTCGCCATGGCATCGTCGTTGTAGGTGATGTGGCCGTAGTAGCCCGGGCGCAGCGGGAAAAACTGCGGCCAGCCACCGGAGGGATGCTGCGCGGCGAGCAGATAGTCGAAGCCGCGCTCGAACGCGGCGCGCAACGCAGAGTCATCCTGGGCGGCGAGAGTGCGGGCCAGGAATTGGAGTTGGGTGGTGGTGGCGCCGTTGTCGATGGTCGCGGCGCGTTGGTCGGATTTGTCGCTGGCGAGGAATTCCGCCGACGGCGGCTTGGTCATGTCGGTGTTCTTCGGCCAGCCGCCCTCCTTGGTCTGGTATTGGACGATGCTGGCGGCGATGGCGCGCGCCTCCGCGCCGGCATACCATCCGGCCGGCTGCCGGAGGATGTCGGCCCAAGGCACGGGGCCCGCCCAGACGGCGGGCGCGAGCGCGAGGAGCAGGAGCGCAATACGGGCCACGAGGTGGCGGGGCATGGGCGACGTTCAGGCCGGGAGCCGGACCGTCTCGAGCTTGGGGGCCAGGAGCTGGAGGATGAGCAGGGCGACGAGGTAGGCGGACCCGGCGAGGGCGAAGAGCGGCACGTAGCCGCCGGTGTTGATGATGAAGCCGACCTGGGCCGCAAGCAGGGCGCCGCCCAGGCCGCCGGCCAGCCCGCCGATGCCGACGACGGAGCCGACGGCGCGCTTCGGGAACTGGTCCGACACCGTGGTGAAGAGGTTGGCGCTCCAGCCCTGGTGCGCGGCGGTGGCGAGCGCGATGAGCGCGATGGCCACGGCGATGCTGCTGGTGATGGACGCGAACACGATCGGCACGACGCAGAGGGCGCAGATCAGCATGGTGACCTTGCGGGCCTTGTTCACCGACCAGCCCGCGCCGATGAACCGCGTGGCCAGCCAGCCGAAGAAAATGCTGCCGAGATCGGAGATGATGTAGATGATGAGGAAGGGCAGGCCGACCTGCTTGAGGTCGAGCTTCGTGGTGAAGGCGGGATTGCTGTTGAAGAAGGTCGGCAGCCAGGTGAGGTAGAACCACCAGATGGCGTCGGTCATGAACTTGGGGATGGCGAAGGCCCAGGTCGAACGGTAGCGGATGAGCTCGCGCCATTTCACGGGCTGCTCGGTCTCGGCGGGCCCGTCCTGCTGGATGTGGGCGAGTTCGGCGGCGCCGACCTTGGGGTGCTCGTGGGGTTTGCGGTAGGCGGCGAGCCACCAGAAGAGGACGAGCGCGCCGACGGCGCCGGTGACGATGAAGCTGGCGCGCCAGCCCCATGCGGCGATGATCATGGGCACGAAGATGGCGGTGAGGATGATGCCGACGTTGGCCCCGGCGTTGAAGAGGCCGGTGGCGAAACTGCGCTCCTTCTTGGGGAACCACTCGGAGACGGTCTTGATGGCGGCGGGGAAATTGCAGGCCTCGCCGATGCCCAGCAGGCCGCGGGCGAGCTTCATCCCCAGCACCGTGCTGACGAGACCGTGGCCGATGGCGGCGAGGCTCCAGACGGTGATGCCGGTGCCGTAGCCGCGGCGCACGCCGATGCGGTCGATCATCCAGCCCGCGAGGAGAAACCCGAAGGCGTAGGCATACTTGAACCACGCGTCCATCTCGCTGACGATGATCCGGAACCGCGCCAGATCCGCCTCCGTCAGCGGCTGGTCGAGCGGAAGGCCCAGCATCTGGTGGCGGAAGGTCGTGTCGAGGATCGTGAACGAGAAGACGTTGCGATCGACGTAGTTGATCGTGGTCGCGAGGAAGAGCACGGCGCAGATGCGCCAGCGGTAGCGGCCGATGACGGAGCCGGTGGAAACGGGGGCGGGGTTCATGAAGGGGCGGGATCCGGGGTGGATTACTTCGACGGCGGCGGCACGGAGTTCAAGCCCTTCGGCTTGTCCTTCGGTTCGAAAGTGACGTTGTGCAGCGTGACGCGGCCGGCATGGGTCACGACCTCGGAAGCGGTCAAGTTGTTGAACGTGGAGTTGCTGATGCGGATGTCGTCGATGACCGCGCCGGGGAACCCGGCGATGTAGAACGCGCGCGGGCTGGCCGTGCTCTCGATCCGGTCGAGCTGCACGTTGCGGACGACGGGCCGGTGCGGGCCCTGGGCGCCCTCCTCATAGAGCAGGTCGATGGTGAGGACGGCCTCCCCCACCCGGCCGACCTTGACGCGCCGCATGAAGACGTTCTCCAGCACGCCGCCGCGCACGGCGTTGTTCTTGAAGCGGAGGGCGCGGTCGAGGTCGGGGCTGTCCATCACGCAGTCCTCGATGAAGACGTTGCGGATGCCGCCGGAGCATTCGGAGCCGAGCACGACGCCGCCGTGGCCGTCCTTCATCACGCTGCGGCGGATGACGATGTTCTCGCTCGGCACGTTGACGCGCCGGCCGTCGTTGTTGCGGCCGGATTTGATCGCGATGCAGTCGTCGCCGGTGTCGAAGACGCAGTCCTCGATGAGGATGTCGCGCGAGGACTCGGGATCGCAGCCGTCGTTGTTCGGGCCGTGGGTGGAGATCTTCACGCCGCGGATGGTGATGTTCTCGCTGAGCACGGGATGCAGCTCCCACATCGGCGAGCGGATGATGGTCACGCCCTCGATGAGGATGTTCTTGCAGCGGTAGGGCTGGACGAAGTTCGGCCGCAGGTAGTGGCCGTCGCCGAAGACGCGCTGCGCCACCGGCACGCCGGCCTCGCCCATCTCGAGGAGGCGGTCGCGGCCGGGTTTCTGCTTCACAGGGCCCTTCTTCTTGTCGTTCCACGCCCACCAGTTGTCCCAGTCGGCGCCGCCGTCGAGCGTGCCCTCGCCGGTGATGGCGATGTTCTCCTGCTCGAAGGCGTAGATGAGCGGCGAGTAGTTCAGGCACTCGACGCCCTCCCAGCGCGTGAAGACGATGGGATAGTCGGCGGGGTTGGTGCTGAAGCGGAGGGTGGCGCCCTTGGCGACGTGGAGGTTGACGTTGCTCCTGAGGTGCACGGCGCCGGTGAGCCATTCGCCGGCGGGCACGACGACGCGGCCGCCGCCGGCGGCATGGCAGGCCGAGATGGCCGCGGCGATGGCGGCGGTGGCGGGCGCACCGGGCTTGGCACCGAAGTCGGTGATGGGAAAGTCGCGTGCGGGGAAAACGGGGGCCTTGATGCGGGCGAGCACGTGCTCGTAGTCGCCCCAGCCGCGCACGACGCGCGGGGGCGGCTGGGTCGAGAGCATCCGCTCCACCTCGATGCCGGCGAGGATGAACGGGCCGGTGCCCTTCGGGTCGTTGTCCACGACGGGCTCGCTGACGTAGTATTTCACGGAGCCGTCGCGCGGCGTCTTGCCATCGGCCATGGTGTAGCCGAGGCCGGCGCCTTCGCAGATGCCGGTGAGGCGGATGCTGCCGTCGGGATTCGCGCGGATGAACTCGCTGATCAGGCCCTGCCAGCCCTTGAGGATGGCGGCCTCGTAGCGCTCGCGCGGCAGGTAGCCCTTGTTCACCGCCTTCGCGAGGGTGTAGACGAGCATGGCCGAGCCGGAGGCTTCCAGGTAGTTGCCCTGCCGGTCGCCGAGGGCGGTGAGCTGCCACCAGACGCCGGCCTTGGGATCCTGCCATTTCGCGACGCCGTCGGCGAGGCGCTGGAGGATGGTGGTGATCTGGTCGATCTCGTGCTGGTTGACGGGCAGGAATTCGAGCGTGTCGACGACGGCCATGCCATACCAGCCGATGGCGCGGGTCCAGAAATTGGGCGAGTAGCCGGTCTTGGGATCGGCCCAGCTCTGGGCCTTGGCCTCGTCCCACGCGTGCCAGAAGAGGCCGGTGGCGGGGTCGTAGCTGTGGCGGTCCATCAGCACGATCTGCTTCGCGACCTCGTCGAACTGCGCGGGCTCGTTGAACAGGCCGCCGTATTGCGCGAGGAAGGGCGAGGCCATGTAGAGGCCGTCGAGCCACATCTGGTAGGGGTAACGCTTCTTGTGCCAGAAGCCGCCTTCGCTGGTGCGCGGATGGCGCGACATCTGGTCGCGGAGGGCGCGGGCGGCCTTGGCCCAGGCTTCGTTCTTCTCGCCCCGCGCGAGCGCGGCGAGGAGGACTTTGCCGGGCGGGATGTTGTCGATGTTGTAGTCCTCCTCCTTGAAGTTCTCGATCGTGCCGTCCGCGTTGACGTGCGTGGCCACCGCGCGCGTGCCGTAGTCGATGTATTCCCGTTTGCCCGTGGCCTCGCCGAGGCGCACGAGCGCGAGAGCAAGGACGCCGGGCGTGTAATCCCAGCGGCCCATCCACTTCTTCGGGCCGCTGCCGCCCCGCTCCAGCGAGGCGCCGAGGCGCTGCATCTCGGAATCGGCCAGCATGCGCGACCATCCGAGGGGCGTCGCGCCGTTGAACTGCGGCACGGCGGCGGAGGCCGCGGTGCCGACCATGACGAGCAGAGCGAGGAGGTGTTTCATGAAAACTAGGGACGCGGGCGCGGGCCGGCTCCGACCTCGGTGCCGAAGCTGAGGTTCTTGGCCGGGAAGATTTCCTCCTCCTTCGTCGTGCCGAGGTAGAAGGAACCGGAGAGCCGCAGGTCGGCCGAGGAGGCGCCGACGTGCACGAGGAAGAGGCCGGGTTCGACGACCCACCGGCCGGCGTCGTTGAAAAGCTCGAGTTCGCGCGCACCGAGCTTGAAGGACACGGTCTTGGTCTCGCCGGGCTTGAGGTGGATGCGCTCGAAGCCGCGCAACTGCAGCTCGTAGGGCGTCACGCTGGCGTAGGCGTCGCGCACGTAGAGCTGCACGACCTCGTCGCCGGCGCGCGCGCCGGTGTTGGTGATGTCGGCGGTGACCGTGACTTCCTCGCCGGGCTGCGGTTTGGCCGGCGCGACCGTGAGGTTGGAATACTTGAAGGTCGTGTAGCTGAGGCCGTGACCGAAGGGGAAGAGCACGCCGCCGACGCGGCTGGTCTCGCCGTCGGCCTGCGAGGCGACCTTGGCCGGGAAGTTCATCGGCAACTGGCCGACGCTGCGCGGAAAGGTCATCGTGAGTCGGCCGCCCGGATTGGTGTCGCCGAAGAGGGCGCGCGCGATGGCCGTGCCGCCGTTCTCGCCCGGGAACCAGGCCTCGAGGATCGCGGGCGCATGCTTGGCGGTCCAGTTGATCGACAGCGGCCGGCCGTTGATGAGCACGACGACGACCGGGGTGCCCGTGGCGTGGAGGGCGCGGATGAGATGCTCCTGGTGGCCGGGCAGGTCGAGGCTGAGGCGCGACTTCGACTCGCGGGCGATGGCATCGGACTCGCCCACGACGACCACGGCCACATCGGCCCCGCGCGCAGCCTCGGCCGCGGCGGCGATATTCGCCGCCACTTCACCAGTCGGCGGCTCCTTCAGGATGTCACTCTCGGGGAAGTTGGCGTCCACGAGCTTGCAACCCTCGACATGCATAACCTCCGTGCCGGGGCCGGCGGCGACGCGGATGCCGTCGAGCACGGAGACAAACTTTAGATTCTGCGGGCCGTAGCGGCTGTAGAGGCCGTGGGTGTCGGCGGCGTTGGGCCCGGCCACGAGGATTTTTTTCAGGCCGCGCTTGAGCGGCAGCAGGCCGCCCTCGTTCTTGAGCAGCACCAGCGCCTCGTCGGCAACCCGCTCGGCGAGGGCGAGATGCTCCGGCGCGCGCACGATGCGGTCGGCGGCCGCGGGATCGGCCACATAGGGCCGGTCGAAGAGGCCGAGCCAGAATTTCACCCGCAGCACGTCGCGCACACGGGCGTCGACGACGGACATCGGCAGTTCGCCGCGCTTGATGGCCTCGCGCAGGGGGGTGATGAAGAGCGCGGGCTGGGTGAAACCCGTGCGGACGTTGAGCCCGGCGGCGATCATCTGGCGCGCGCCCTCGACGATGGAGGGCGCAACGTAGTGCTTGTCGTAGAGGAACTCGACGGCGCGGCTGTCGGAGACGACGTAGCCATGGAAGCCGTATTCGCCGCGGAGGATGTCGCTGAGGAAGCGGCCGCTCGCAGCGATGGGCACGCCGGCGTAGTCGTTGTAGGAGGCCATCACTCCCAGGGCGCCGGCCTCGCGGATGGTGCGGCGGAACGGCTGGAGATGGATGCTCTGCACCTCGGGCCAGGTCTCATGCGGATCGGTGCGCGCGAGGCCGTCGCGCCCGCCCTTCGGCACGGAGTAAACGGCGTAATGCTTGAGCGTGGAGACGACCCCCGCGGCCTGCAGCGCGCGGGCCTGCGCGACGCCCAGTTCGGAGGCGAGCCAGGGTTCCTCGCCGAAGCACTCGGTCACGCGCCCCCAACGCGGGTCGCGCGCGAGATCGAGGATGGGCGCGTAGATGTTGGTGTAGCCGAGGGCGCGGGCCTCGCGGCCGACCACGGTGCCGACGGCGGCGGCCAGCTCGCGGTTCCAGGTGCTGCCGACGCCGGTCTGCGCGGGAAAACTGGTGGCGCGGTCGTGCAGCAGGCCGCGGATGCCCTCGTTGGAGAAATCCGCCGGGATGCCGAGGCGCGTGCGCTCGATGAAGAAGCGCTGCACCTCGTTGAGCGTCCGGGCATGCAGCGAAGGCGGCCAGGCGCGCGTGGCGGTGCGGGTGCGGGCGTTTTCGGTCAGCCCGTTGACGTGCTCGTCGATGTTGCCGATGCCGTCCTTCCACATCGCCTGGTCCCATTCGGGGGTCGGCAACTCGTCCATCAGCACGCGCCCGTAGCCGTAGAGGGTGACGAGCTGCATGGTTTTTTCCTCCATCGTCATCCAGCCGAGGAGGTCGTCGATGCGGCGTTCGACGGGCAGAGCGGCGTCCTCGTAGGTATCCTTCGCACCGTTCTTGTTCAGATCGAGCCAGCCTTCGTGATAGATGGCGGGCACGGGACGGTTGGTCTCAACGAACCAATCGGGCGCGACGCCCCGCGCGAGGACGCAAAGACCGAAGGCAGGCAGGAGGCGGAGGAGGTGCATGGTAAGATCAGGGCGGGTCGAGGCGGTGGATCTGCCGGCCGGCGAGCAGGAAGGCGCCGACGCCGTAGGGCTCGGTGGATTCCGGATCAAAGGTGTCGGGGGTGAAACCGACCGGCTGCACATGCGTGAGCCTGCCATCGGGTTTCACGCAACCGAGCAGCGCGGCCCAGGCGCGGCGCACGACCGGCTCGAAGGCCGCGCGGTCGAGCAGGCCCTCATTCACGCCCCAGGCGAGCGCGTAGCAGAAGAACGCCGTGCCGCTGCTCTCCTGCATCGGGAAGGCCTGCGGATCGAGCAGGCTCGCGCGCCAGAAGCCATCGGGGTTTTGCAGGCCGGCAACCCGCGCGGCCATGGCGCGGAACTGCGCCAGGAAGCGCTCCCGGGACGGATGATCGGCCGGCAGGGTCTCGAGCATCTTCACCAGGCCGCCGAGCACCCAACCATTGCCGCGCGCCCAGAAGACCTTGGCCCCGTTCTTCTCGCGACGGTCGAAGTAGCGGCTGTCGCGATAGTAGAGCTGCTCCGCCGGATCGTAGAGGTAGTCGGACGTGACCCACCACTGGCGCACGGCGTAGTCGGTGTAGCGCGCGTCGCCGGTGGCGCGGCCGAGCTGGGCCCAGGCGGGCGGTGACATGAAGAGCGCGTCGCACCAGGACCAGCGGTCGAGGTGGTCGGGGTTGCGTTCCTTGTCGAAGAGCAGGTTGTCGTCCTTCGGATGCGCGAGGATGGTGTCGAAGCGCTCGCGCAGCGGGGCGAGCATGGCCGGGTCGCGCTTGAGCCGGAACAAGTCGACGTAGGTCTGGCCGACGGCGTGGTCGTCGGCGTGGTAGATGCGCGCGGCGGGTTTCCACTGGTTGGCGCGGCCCATGGCGAGCATGGCGTCGAGAAAGCGCGGCGACGGGGAGATTTCCACGAGGGCCATGACGCCGCTGTAGAACGCGGCGTTGTGCCAGAGGTCGGGCTTCCACTTTGCGGAGGGATTGGCCAGCTGCCAGTCGGCGACGCGCTCCATGACGGCGAGCGTGTCGGCGCGGGAGGCGAAGGCCGGCGCCACGGCCGCAGCCAGCAAGAGGACGGACCAGCCGGAGCGGAAGGCGCGGGGCTTCATGGCACGATCAGGGTGTGAGGGTGACCCGCACGGGCGAGGCGAGGCGCGCGGCCTCGTCGGCCACATGGGCGAGCCAGGCGGCGCGGTCGGCAAACTGCCCGCTGCGGTCCCAGCCCGCGCCGGCGAGGTAGCGGAGGGGCGCGCCCGGGGCGACCTTCGCGAGCACGAGGTGGTTGCGGTCGTCCTCGGCGAAGCCGTGGAAATTTTCCCGCGCGACGATGACGGCCGTGCCGAGCGCGCCGTTGGTCTTCTGGGCGATCCACTGGGTGAACGAGCCCTGCCCGGGCGAGGATGAAACGTCGATGACCGGCTCCTGCCCGCGATCGGCGGGATTCCGGTTCAGGCCGACGGCCACGGTCAGCTCCTTCACGCCGCCGGTGGCCGTGAAGGTGCTCTCGATGAGGTCGAGGTTGCGGCCGGCATCGACGGTGAAGCGCTTGACCTCGGAGACGTAGACGCCGTTGGCGGCCCAGGTATCGTAGGCGAGCTCGAACACGGCGCGGATGGGGCCGTTGGCGAGGATGCGCCAGGACCTGAAGTTGCCCGAGACATGGAGCCGCTGGCCGTCCCACACGCCGGTGCCGCCGCAACCGCGCGAGGGCCCGACCTGATACATGTCCATGCCCTCGCCCTCGTCCTTGTGGTAGTGGTCGTGGCCCTTGTTATACCAGCGGTCGACGACGGGATAAGCGACGCGCTTGCACCAGACGTCCAGGCCGCTGGTGACGAGGACCTCCTTGATCACGCCGGGCGACGCCGGGGCGGCCAGCGCGGGGCCGTAGGTGCGGTGGGCGATGCGGTCGTTTTCCCAGGCGAAGTCGTCGAGCCGCTCCGGCACGGCGCGCGCGAAGGCCTTGACGGGAAAGGGCGGCGAGACGGTGTCGGTCTTTTCCACCGTGAAGGTGGCGGAGCGCTCGCCAGCGGCGAAGTAGTATTGGAAGATGAGCTCCCCGTAGGCGAGGCCGTGGCCCTCGGGATCCTTGGCCTGCGGGGCGACGTTGGTGACCTGATAGGGCAGGCTGCGGCCGGCGGCGTCCTTGACGGCGATCCTCTGGAGCAACGCGCCGGGGAGGACGCGGTTCACCTCGCGCCAGGGGACGGTGATGGTCTCGGAGGGCCGGGCGATGGCGAGGTCGTGCGCAACAGTGACGGTGAGCCGGTCGGCGGCGAGCACGGTAGCCGCGAGGGCGAACCACAGCGGAAGGGAGCGCAGACTCGTTTTCATGGAGGATGTCACCGCGCGAGCCAGCCGCCGTCGACGGCGAGGATGTGGCCGTGCATGTAGTCGGAAGCGGCGGAGGCGAGGAAGACGGTGGCGCCGGCGAGGTCGCCGGGTTGGCCCCAGCGGCCGGCGGGGATGCGCTCGAGGATGGACTTGTTGCGGGCGGCGTCGGCGCGGAGCGCCTCGGTGTTGTCGGTCGCCATGTAGCCGGGGGCGAGCGCGTTCACGTTGATGCCGGCACCGGCAAGCTCGTTGGCCATCGCGCGGGTGACGCCGGCGAGGGCGCTCTTGGCGGCGGTGTAGGAGACCACGCGCACGCCGCCCTGGAACGAGAGCATCGAGGCGACGTTGATGATCTTGCCACGCTGGCCGCGGACCAGCCAGTCGCGGGCGAAGGCCTGGCTGAGCTGGAAGGCGGCGGTCAGGTTGACCTGGAGCACCTCGTTCCAGTCGGCCTCGGAAAACTCGGCCAGGTTGGCGCGGCGGATGATGCCGGCGTTGTTGACGAGGATGTCGGCGCGGCCGAAGGCGGCGAGCGCGGCGGCATGGATGCGGCCGGCGGCGCCGGGGGCGGCGACATCCTCCGCGATGCGCGCGGCGCGGCCGCCGCAGGCCTTGACGGCTTTCTCGACCGGGGAAGTGTCGCCGCGCGCGACGAGGGCGACGTCGGCCCCGGCCTCGGCCAGCGCGACGGCCATGGCGGCACCGAGGCCGCGCGAGGCGCCGGTGACGACAGCCACCTTGTCATCGAGGCGGAAGAGATCGAGCACGCCGGGCATGGTTCAGCGGATGAGTTTCGGATCGACGGGGTCCATGTCGGCGAAGTCCTGGTTCTCGCCGCCCATGCCCCAGACGAAGCCGTAGTGGGTGGTGCCGACACCGCAATGGATGGACCAGGGCGGGGAGAGCACGGCCTCGCGGTCGCGCACCCGCAGGTGCCGGATGGCGTCGGGGTGCCCGAGGTAGTGCTTGACCGAGGCGCGCGGCGGCAGGTCGAAGTAGAGGTAGACCTCCGAGCGGCGCAGGTGCGTATGCGGGGGCATGGTGTTCCACCGGCTGCCGGGCTGGATGAGGGTGAAACCCATGACGAGCTGGCAGCTGCGGATGCCGGCCGGGTGGATGCAGCGGTAGAGGACGCGGTGGTTTTTGCCGTCCGCTCCGCCCAAGACGACACCGGCGGCCGGATCGAAGGCAAGGCGCCGCGTGGGGTGCTTCGCATGGGCCGGGTAGCTGAGCAGGTAGAACTGCGCGGGGGCCCGGGAGCGGGAGGAACGGAAGACAACGCGGCGCGCGCCGCGCCCGACGTAGAGGCAGTCGAGCCGGTCCATGCGGAAGGAGCGGCCGTCGACCTCGACGCGGCCGGGGCCGCCGAGGTTGACGACGCCGAGTTCGCGCCGCTCGTTGAAGAAGGCGGCGCGCAACTCGGGGCCGCAGGGCAACGCGAGGCCGCCGGCGCCCGGCACGGCGCCGCCGACGATGGTGCGGTCGGTCTCCCAGTGGCGGAGGACCACCTTCCCGCGCCGGAACAGGCCGCCGACCACGAAGGCGCGGCGCAGGTCGGCGGAGCCCAGGCGCGGATAGCCGCGCAGGGCGATGGCGGGAAGGTGTTCCATGCGGGAGGCCGCCGTCAGGAAATCACCACGTGCCCTTCACGCCAGCGCTGAAGTTGATGCCGAACTCCTCCTGGCGGAAGGTGCGGGCATAACCGGGGCTGTCGGCGTTGAAGCGCTCGATGATCTGCGGCTCGTTGAGCAGGTTGCGGGCGGCCACAAAGACGGTGAAGCGCTTGTTGATCTGGTATTCGGCGCTCATGTCGACATAGCTGCGCGGCTTGTAATATTCGAAGAAGCCGGTGGTGGCGCCGTATTGGGCCCCGGTCTGGAGGGCCGGGTTGGTGGTGGTGGTGCCCTTCTGGCGCCCGCGGTAGTTCCAATTCACGTTCACGACGACGGGCTTGCGGTTGTAGCTGATGCTGAAGTTGCCCGTCTTGGCGATGAAGGCGCGGAAATCCGGCGTGTTCGAGCCCGAGAGGTGCAGGAACGTGCCGTTGGCGCGGACCTGGAAGTGCCGGGCGAAGTCGGGCAGGAAGTCGAACTTGAGCGGGGTGACGGCGCTGAACTCCATGCCGGAGATCTCGGCCGAGCCGCCGTTGACGGTGGTGCTGACGCCCCAGCCGATGAAGCGGGGATCCAGCCCCAGCTCGCCGGCGAGCGCGGCGTCGACCGTGCCGCCGCGGGTTTCCCAGAAATCGCTGATCTTCTTCAGGAAGGCGCCGCCCGAAACATAGCCGCCCTTCTTGAAGTAGTATTCCAGCGAGAGGTCGAAGTTGTCCGCCGTCCACGGCTTGAGGCCGGTGTTGCGGATGGTCATGGAGCCGGGCGTGGTCGGGTCGGCGTCGTTCTCGTCGATGTCGGTGTTCGGGATGATGTTGGCGTAGTCGGGCCGGCCGAAAGTCTGCGCATAGGCGAGGCGGACGAGGAAGTCGTCGGTGACGCTGTAGGTCAGGTGCACGCTGGGGTTGTAGCTGTCGTAGTCGTTCTCGGCGACAAAGCCGCGTTCGACGCGCGTGAGGCGCAGCTCCTCCATGGAGCCGACGGCGCCGGCGTCGGTGCGGCGGACGCGCTGGACGCCGGGCGCCACGGGGTCGCCATCGACGTAGGCGCCGGTGGCGGTGCGCTGCCAGACGGCATCGGGGTTGAAGAGGCGGCCTTCGCCCTCGTCCTCGGTCAATTCGTAGCGCAGGCCGGCGACGACGCGGAGCTTGTTGTTCATGAGCTTGCCCTCGACCTGCACGTAGCCGGCCGTGACGGTTTCCTGGATGCGCTCGGAGTTGTTGATGCGGTTGGCTTCGGCCGTGACCTGATTGATGGTGAACCAGGCAGGATTGCTGCGGAACGCGGCGGCCAGGGCGTAGGCGTCGATCCACTGGGGGGCGGGCGAACCGAAATACGGGTTCTGTCCGATGTAATTGTTGTCGAGGTATTGCGCCGCGTTGTCGTCGGCGGTGTTGGCGACACCGTCCGGGCCGACGTGGGTGTAGGATTCCGAGTAGCGGCGGTTGTCGCGGCTCTCCACGCGGCGGTCGACGCCGAAGCGCACGGTGAGGGGCACCGACAGCTGGCCGAAGTAGCGGCTGACGTTGAGGCGCGCGCTCTTCATGTTGGCCTTGCCGTCGATGGGATCGTTGGTGGCCGTGTTGATGCGGTAGTTGGAGAGCACGTAGGGGTTGATGACGTTGCCGGCGGCATCGCGGGCGGCGAAGGTCATGCCGGGCTCGGGGGCGTTGTCGGCGCGGAGGTTGGTGACGCCCTGCAGCGTGGTGGCGATGTTGGCGAAGTGCCCGCGGGCGAGCGCGCGATACCAGGTCTTGGAGACGGCCACGCTGGCGCCGGCGTCGACGTTCCAGTCGCCCTTGTCCCAGCGCCAGACGAGGTTGGCGGCGGCGGTGTTGCCGAGCTTGTCGCGGTGCGAGCTTTGCTGGGTGACGGAGCCGCGGCCGGTGGCGGCCTGGGTGAAGGTCGGACCCCACTGGAGGGCCGTGCCTGAGGAGGGCGTGGGCGCGGGGTTGGTGCCCATGTTGAAGTTGATGTTCCGGTTGCCGAAGAAGGTGGCGTAGTAGTTGTTCTGCAGGCCCACGGAGAGGGTCTGGTAGTCGTCGAGCTTCCAGTCGGCCTTCAGGCCGAGCGAGGAGCGCTGGGTGGTCTTGGGTCCGTCCTGCAACTGCCACTGCTGGAGGTAGGGATTGGCGGGCGTGGCGCCGGCCTGCGCGTAGTTCCAGGTGGGCTGCCAGCGGTGCTGCTCGACGTGCTGGTTGGAATAGAGGCCGGTGAGCACGATGCCGAAGCGGTCGCTGACGGGCAGCGTGTAGTCGAAGTCGAAGTTCGGCAGGACCTTGTAGGAGGACTCGCTCTTCGGGCCCGGGGTCTTGCTGAAGATCTTCGTGTTCTCGCTGTTCAGGTTGAGGTAGGCGCGGTAGTTGAACTGCGCCCCCTTGCGCTCAAAGGCGTTCTTCGAGATGAAGTTCACGCTGCCGCCGAGGGAGTCGGCCGGGGTGTCGGGCGTCGGCAGCTTGGTGATCTCGGTGCGCGAGGTGTTGTTGATGGAAACCTGCTCGAACTCGAAGACGCGGTTGCTGGAACCGGAGGCGGAGCTGGTGAGGCGCATGCCGTCCCAATAGACGTTGGAGAAGTTGGAGGCGAAGCCGCGCACGGACACGGTGCGCACGTCGGCCGCGACGTAGTCGACGGAGACGCCGGGCAGGAACTTGAGGAACTCGCCGGGGTTGCCCTCGTTGACCGCACCGAAGGCGTCGGAGGGCATGACGACCTTCACGTTCGGGGCGTGGCGCTGCTCGTTGGTGGCGAGCGCGTCGCCCTCGTATTCGCGGTTGCTCTGCACGACGAAGGCGTCGAGCACGACGGTCTTGTCCCCGCCGTAGCGCTCGCGGCTGGTGAGGTCGAAGTTGGCGGTGGTGGCGGCGCCGGCCGTGACCTGCACGGTCTGGGTCTCCGCATCGAGGCCGGTGTAGAAGACCCGCACCTTCGCCTCGCCCGCGGGCACGTCGGCGAGCCGGTATTCGCCGAACTCGTTGGTGAAGGTCTCGCGGGCGGTGCCCTCGAGGGTGACCTTGGCGTTGTTCAGATAGCGGCCGGTGCCGACGTTGAGAACGCGGCCCTCGATGGTGCCGGTCGACTGGGCGAGAACGTCCGCCGCGGGCCCGGTCAGGGCGAACACGGCGACGGCGAGCAGACGGAGGGACAGCAGCCGGCCGGAAAGACGGCGCTGCCACGAGACGGGGTTGGCTTGCATGGTGACGGGGGGATGGGGGCGTGGGGAATAATCCGCGGCGCAGATTATTCATTAATGAACTTGCTATTCATGATTGAATTCATAGAAACGAAGGCAACACAAATTTTCCATCCCCGTTCCCGGGCTTTTCTGCTCCGGTTTTCCCGATGCCCCCGCCCTCCCTTTCCGCCGGCGACGAACTCGCCGCCCTCGAACGCTACCAGATCCCCAACCTGCGCAACGCCTGCCGCATCCAGAAGCTGCTGGCGACGCGCCCCGATGGCTTCACCGTCACCGAAATCGCGCGCGAGCTGAAGGTGCCCTACACCACGACGCTGCGCATCATGGCCACCCTCCAGCTCGAGGGCTTTGTCCGCAAGGTCGGGAGCAGGTTCGAGCTGGGGCCGGTCGTCATCCACATCGGCAACGCCTCGCTCGCCGGCACGGAGATCCGCGACCTCGCCCTGCCGGTGCTCGAAACCCTCACCGCCCGCACGGAGGAGACATCACACCTGGCCATCCCCTGCGAAGGCCGGCCGCTCATCGTCGCCGTGCAGGACAGCCCGCATCCGCTGCGGGCCGCCTCGCGCCCGGGCTTCCTCGCCGAGCCGCACTGCTCCTCCACCGGCAAGGCCCTGCTCGCCTTCCACTACCACGACCGGGTGGATGACATCCTCGGCCGCGGCCCCTTGCACCGCCGCACACCCAACACCATGGTCAAGCCCGCCGACGTGAAGCGCGACCTCGAGCTGACGCGCAAACGCGGCTACTCCCTCGACGACGAGGAATACCATCCCGGCGTGCGTTGCCTGGCCGCGCCCGTGCTCTCCTCCCACGGCAAGGCGGTGGCGGCCATCGGCATCACCGCGGCGACGGTGCGCTTCACCAAGGAGCGCATCCCGGAGATCGCGGCCATCGTGCGCGCCGCGGCGCAGGAGCTGTCGGGCCACCTCGGCCACCACGACGGCTCCGCGCGGGTGCGAAACTGAGAGCCCGGCCCGTTCCGCTCAGAACCGGGTGGTGACGGTGAGGATGAGGCGGCCGGGGGCGGCGCGGGACTGGTTGGCGTTGAAGTATTCGGTGTCGGCGATGTTCTTCCACGCGAGCGTGGCGCCCCAGCTCTGGCGGTTCATCTTCCAGTCGTAGCCGAGGGTGGCATCGTAGATGGTCTCGGCCTCGAGGAAGAGCGTGGGGTTGGCGGTGCGCTGGGCCTTGTCGCCGGTGTGGACGAAACCGGCGCCGGCCCACAGGCCCTTGAGGCGGCCGGTGGTGAAACTGTAGCGGGTCCAGAGCGTGGCGAGCGTCTCGGCGGAGCCCTCGGGCACGGCGTTGAGGATGAGGGCGCGGGCCTCGTTGTAGGCGGCGACGTAGGCGGCCTGCACGGCCGGATCGGTCGAGTAGGTGATGATCGCGGGGAACGTGCCCTTGGTGGTCTTGATGTCCATCTTCGTGTAGGTGGCGAAGACCTGCCAGTTGTCGCGCGGCGACCAGGTGAGCTCGAACTCCACGCCCCTGCTCTCGTCGACCGTGCCCTGGCGCGTGATGGTCGGGAAGGTGCCGTCGGGGGCGGTCTCGCGGAAGCGCAGCACGCGGTCCTCGCGCTCGAGCTGGAAGTAGGAGACGGTCGAGGAGACGCGGCCTTCCAGGAAATCCGTCTTGGCACCGATCTCCCAGCCGGAGCCGGTGGTCGGCTTGGCCGGCTCGGTGATGGTGACGCGGTTGGTGGTGCTGGTGGGCAGCGCGGGATTGTAGGCGGGGTTGAACGAGGTGAGCGAACGGTCCTCGATGAAGAACGACTCCGAGTAGCTCGCGAAGAGGAGGAGGTCGCGCCGGGCCTTGAAGCCGAGGCCGAACTGCGGCGTGGTCTTGGTGGCCTCGAATCTGCCGCCGACCACGGCGGGGCCGGGGGTGGCCGCGACGGTGGGCAGGAGGTTGGTGTTGACCGTCCAGGTCTTGTTGTAGCGGGCGCCGCCGATGAGGATGAGGCGGTCGTCGAACATCGAGACGTTGAGCAGGCCGTAGTAGGCGCTTTCCTCGCCCTCGGCGTCGTTGTAGGAGTTGATGCCGGGAATGGTGTTGACGTCGTAGTCGGCGGTGCGGTCCCACGTGGCGGGGTTGTTGAAATCCCAGGGCTGGAAGTGCTGGCCGGGGGCGGTCTGGGAGTTGGGCAGGCCGGCGGGCGGATTGGCGCCCGAGCTCTCGCGGCGGAAGCTGCCGGTCCCGACCTCGCTGAGGAACCAGCCGAAGAGCGGGCGCACCGTGATGCCACCGAACTCGAGGCGGCCGGCGAGCTCGACCTGGTAGGAGAGGTTGTCGCCCATGGACTGCTCAAGGCGTTTGCGCCGGGTCATGAGCGCGGAGGCGGTCTTGGTGGCATCCGCCATGACGGCCACGGGGTTGGCGCGCAGCTCGTCGCGGTAGGTGAAGCGGTTGAGGCCGGGGGTCGCGATGTAGGCGGCGGCGGGGGTGACGGTGAACTCGGCGAGGCCGGTGAGCTTGTTGCTCATCTTGAAATCGTTCCAGCCGACGTTGGCGCGGGCGCGCCAGTTGTCGCTGAGCCGGGCGTTGAGTTCGGCGTTGACCGAGTCGAACCACGAGCGGCGATAGTCGTTGTTGCCGACGTAATTGAAGTCGTGCGGCAGCGGCGGGTAGTTGAGGAAGCCGAGGTTGAGGTTGCCGACGTCGATGTAGGCCTGGGCGCGGGCGCGGTCGACGAGATTGGGGTAATTGGCGGCGGTGGCGCTGTTGATGCCCTGGACCTGCAGGTTGGGCTTCATGCCGATGAGCGGGGCCTGGTCGCGGTTGTAGGTCTCGAAATCGACGATGAGGTTGAGGTTCTTGGTGATCCTGAAGTCCACGGCGCCGGCCAGCAGCCAGGCCTCGCCCCCGCTGGGGCTGGCCCAGGCAAGGAGGTTTTCCCAGGCGCCGACGAGGCGGGTGTTGATGCGCCCGTTGGCGAGCGGTTGGTTGTGGTCGATCTCGGCGCGCCAGAAACTGTCGGTGCCGGCCTGCAGCTTGATCTTGGTGAACCGCTTGCTCGCGGGGCGCTTCGTGATGTAGTTGACCGTGCCGCCGGGCGTGATCTGGCCGTAGAGCAGGGACGAGGGGCCCTTGACCACCTCGACGCGGGTGATGTTGCCGCTGTCCACGTAGCGGTTGCCGACAAAGCCGTTGCGCTGCGGCGTCACATCGCCGTCGAAACCGCGGATCGAGTAGCGGTTGTTGCCCTGGGTGAATTCCTTCGCGCCGCTCGTCACGCCCGGCGCGAACGTCGCCACGTCGATCAGCTCGAGCGCGCCGATGTCCTCGATGAACTGCTCGGTGAACGCGCTGATCGAAAACGGCAGGTCCTTGATCGCCGTGTCGGTGCGCGTGGCGGACACGGAGTTGCCGGCGCGGTAGCCCTTGTCCGCCGAGGTCGTGACCTGGAAGGTCGAGAGCGTCACTACCTCCTCGTCCGGGTTCGCGGGAGGTGTCGCGGGGGCGGTCTGGGCGGAGGCCGGGCCGGCGCCGAGGGTCACGAGTGCAGCGAGGAGACAAAGTGGCTGACGCCGGCCGAAGCCGGGGCGCCGCCGCAGGGGGAGGTTGGCATGCATGGTCGTTGGGGGTCGGGGAGGGCGGCGGAGACAGGGATGAGGTGCTCCGCGCTTAATTTCACTAATGAACTTGACTTTCACTGATGAAACTTGGTCTTTGGGGCAAGAAAATTTTTCCGCCATGCCCCGCGCCGCCTCCGAAATGCCCTTGGCCCGCCGCCGCGAATCCGGTTCGCTGCGCGCCATGCCCGCCCGCCGCACCCCCGATGGCGCCAACGGCGCCGAGCCCGCGCTGGAACGCTACGTCATCCCCAATTTGCGCAACGCCTGCCGCATCCTCAAGGCCCTCGGCCGCACCCCCGACGGCGCCAAGGCCGCCGATCTCGCGCGCGAGCTGGGCGTCCCGGTCACCACCACCCTGCGCATCATGGCCACGCTCCAGCTCGAGGGCCTGGTGCGCAAGCACGAGGGCCGCTACGAGCTCGGCCCGGTGCTCATCTCCCTCGGCAACGCCTCCCTCGCCGGCACCGAGCTGCGCGACCTCGCCCAGCCCGTCCTGGAAAAACTCACCGCCACCACCGGCGAGACCTCGCATGTCGCCGTGCCCTGCGACGACCGGCCCCTGATCGTCGCGGTGCAGGACAGCCCGCACCCGCTCCGCGCCGCCTCGCGCCCGGGCTTCCTCGCCGACCTGCACTGTTCCTCCAGCGGCAAGGTGTTCCTCGCCCATCTGTTCCGCGAACGCCTCGCCTCGCTCTTCCCCGCCCCCCCGCCGCGCCATACCGCGCGCACGCCGGTCACGCTGGCCGAGATCCGCAAGGACGCCGAACTCACCCTCAAGCGCGGCTACGGCTTCGATGACGAGGAATATTATGACGGCGTCCGCTGCCTCGCCGCGCCGGTGCGCTCGTCCGACGGCGTCGTGGTCGCCGCCATCGGCATCACCGCCTCGACGGTGCGGTTCACCCGCGAACGCATCCCCGAGATGGCGCGCCATGTGCAGGCCGCCGCCGCCGAGCTCTCCTCGCTCATCGGCCACGTCAACTGAACGGCCCATGCCCGCCCCGCACCAGCTCACCGGCACGCCCGCGCAGCCGATCACGGCGGAAGCGGCGCGCGCCTTCGTGGCCAGGGCCTGCCCCGCCGCGGACTTCCGCGGGAAAAAACTCCTGCTCATCATTCCCGACGGCACCCGCACCGCCCCGATCGACGTGATGTTCCGGGCCCTGCACGCGCAGCTCGGCGGCGTCACGGCGAAGCTCGACGTCATGATCGCCCTCGGCACGCACCCGCCGATGAGCGACGAGGCCGTCAACGCCCGCGTCGGCATCACCGCGGAGGAACGCCGCACCACCTACCGCGCCGTCGAGTTCATCAACCACCAGTGGGACAATCCCGCCGCGCTCCGCCACCTCGGCGACATCCCCGCGGCCGACATCAGCGCGCTGACCGGCGGCCTCTTCGCCATGGACGTGCCGGTGCACATCAACCGGCGCCTCTTCGACTACGACCACGTCATGATCGTCGGCCCCGTTTTCCCGCACGAGGTCGTCGGCTGCTCCGGCGGCAACAAATACCTCTTCCCCGGCGTCGCCGGCCCGCAGATCCTGAATTTCTTCCACTGGCTCGGCGCCGTCGTCACGAACCCGATGATCATCGGCAACAAATGGACCCCCGTCCGCAAGGTCGTGGACCGCGCCGGCGCGATGGTGACGGTGGCGAAGTCCTGCTTCTGCCTCATCGTCGAGGGCAAGGGCGTGTTCACCGGCCTTTACTACGGCACGCCGGAACAGGCGTGGGATTCCGCCAGCGACCACTCGCGGCGCGTCCACATCGAATACAAGGACCGCTCCTTCCACACCGTGCTCTCCTGCGCGCCGCCGATGTATGACGAGCTCTGGGTCGCCGGCAAATGCATGTATAAACTCGAGCCCGTCGTGGCCGACGGCGGCGAACTCATCATCTACGCGCCGCACCTGCGCGAGGTCTCGGTCACGCACGGCGGACACATCCGCCGCATCGGCTACCATTGCCGCGACTATTTCCTGAAGCAGTGGGACAAGTTCAAGCACGAGCCCTGGGGCACCCTCGCCCACTCCACCCATGTCCACGGCATCGGCACCTACGACGAGAAGACCGGCGTCGAGACCCCGCGCGTGCGCGTGACGCTCGCCACCGGCCTGACCAAGGCGCAGTGCGACGAGATCAACCTCGGCTGGCGCGATTGGCGCAGCATCGACGTCGAATCCTACGCCAACCGCGAGCACGAGGGCGTCCTCCTCGTCCGCCAGGCCGGCGAGCGCCTCTACCACCTCCGCGACAAGCCCGCCTGGGCGGGCGGCAATCTCCCATGAGCAAGCAAATCGTCCTCGACCGCATCCGCGCCGAAAAAGTCATCGCGCTCATCCGCGCCGACGGCCCGGGCAGCCTCATCGACTGCGCCCGCGCGCTCGCCGCCGGCGGGCTCAGCGTCATCGAGCTCACGATGACCACGCCCGGTGCGCTCGCCGTCCTCGCGCAGGCCGCGAAGGAACTGCCGCAGGTCACCTTCGGCATGGGCACCGTGCTCGAACCGGCCACGGTCGCCGAGGCGCAGGCCGCCGGCGCGAAGTTCATCGTCACGCCGGCCGTGCGTCCCGCCGTCATCGCCGCCTGCCGGGAGCGCGGCCTCCCGGTCCTCGGCGGCGCACTCACGCCCACCGAGGCCCTCACCTCATGGGACCTCGGTGTCGATGTCGTGAAGATCTTCCCCGCCGAATCCTTCGGCCCGGCCTACATCAGGTCCCTCAAGGCCCCGTTTCCGCAGATCAACCTCATGCCCACCGGCGGCGTCACGCCCGAGACCGTCGGCGAGTTCCTCAAGGCCGGCGCCTTCGCCACCGCCGCCGGCAGCGCGCTGGTCCAGCCCGCCGCGCTCAAGGCCAAGGACTGGCCCGCCATCACCAGGCGAGCGCAGGTATTCGTCACCGCCGCGAGCAAGGCGTGAGCCCCCTCGTTCTCCTCCTGTTCCCTCCCCATGAGCCTGCAAATCCGCCCTGCCAAAGAATGCGCCTTCGACCAGATCTCGCTCGGCGAGGTCATGCTCCGCCTCGATCCCGGCGAGGGCCGCATCCGCACCGCCCGCGCCTTCACCGCCTGGGAAGGCGGCGGCGAATACAACACCTCGCGCGGCCTGCGCAAATGCTTCGGTCTGAAAACCGCCGTCTGCACCGCCTTCGTCGACAACGAGGTCGGCCACCTCGTCGAGGATTTCATCATGCAGGGCGGCGTCGCCACCGACTTCATCAAGTGGCGCGAGGACGACGGCATCGGCCGCACCGTGCGCAACGGCCTCAACTTCACCGAGCGCGGCTTCGGCATCCGCGGCGCCGTCGGCTGCCCCGACCGCGGCCACACCGCCGCCTCGCAGCTCAAACCCGGCGACTTCGACTGGGACCACATCTTCGGGAAGCTCGGCGCGCGTTGGTTCCACACCGGCGGCATCTTCGCCGCGCTCTCCGCCTCCACCGCCGAGCTCACCGTCGAGGCCGTGAAGGCCGCCAAGAAGCACGGCGTCATCGTCAGCTACGACCTCAACTACCGTCCCTCGCTCTGGAAGACCATCGGCGGCCTCAAGAAGGCGCAGGAGGTCAACCGCGAGATCGCCAAGCACGTGGACGTGATGATCGGCAACGAGGAGGACTTCACCGCCTCGCTCGGCTTCGAGGTCAAGAGCGCCGACCACAACATAAGCAAGATCGAGCTCGACGCCTTCAAGGACATGATCGGTATGGCCGTGAAGAAATTTCCCAACTTCAAGGTCGCCGCCACCACGCTCCGCCGCGTCATCACCGCCACGAAGAACGACTGGTCCGCCATCCTCTGGCACGAAGGGAAATTCTACGAGTCGCGCCCATATCCCGAACTCGAGATCCTCGACCGCGTCGGCGGCGGCGATTCCTTCGCCTCGGGCCTGCAGTTCGGCTTCCTCCAGTTCAACGACCCGCAAAAGGCCGTCGACTACGGCGCGGCCTACGGCGCCCTCGCCTCGACCACGCCCGGTGACACCTCGATGGCCACCCGCAAGGAGGTCGAGAAGCAGATCGCCGGCGGCGGCGCGAGGGTTGTGCGCTGAGCACGGACCACCGCCTCGCCCCTCCGCCGCCCGCGTGGCGCGCGACATTCCCCCACTTTGCCCACCCTTCCCATGCCTGAACTCACCGACAAGGTCGCACTCGTGACCGGCGGCGCCCGCGACATCGGGCGCGCCATTTCCCTCCGGCTCGCCGAACTCGGCGCCAAAGTCGCCGTCAACTACCGGAGCAACCGCGCCGACGCCGACGAAACGCTGCGCCTCATCGCCGCCGCCGGCGGCCGGGCCATCGCCGTGCAGGGCGACGTGCTGAATGAGGCCGATCTCGGCCGGATGATCGGGGAGACCACCGCCGCCTTCGGCGGCAGGATAGACATTCTCGTCAACAACGCCGGCGGCATCGTCGCCCGCCGGACCGTCGCCGAGATGGACGCTGCGTTCTGGGACCACGTCATCGCGCTCAACCTCAAAACCGTCTTCCTCACCACCAAGGCCGTTTTGCCCGTGATGCCCGACGGCGGCGCCATCGTGAACCTCGCCTCGCAGGCCGCGCGCGACGGCGGGGGCGGCGGCGCCAGCGCCTACGCCGCGGCCAAGGCCGGCGTGCTCAACTTCACGCGCTCCATGGCCAAGGAACTCGCCGCGCGCCGCATCCGCGTCAACGCCGTCAACCCCGGCCTCATCGCCACCGCCTTCCACGACACCCACACCAAGCCCGAGATCCGCCAGCGCGTCGCCGGCGCCACGCCGCTCGGCCGCGAAGGCCGCGCCGCCGAGGTGGCCGACCTCGTCGCCTACCTCGCCTCGTCCCGCGCCTCCTTCATCAACGGCGAGGCGGTCGAGATCAACGGCGGCGCCTTCTTCAACTGATGACCATGCGCTCGATCCTCCTCCTGCTCTGTTTCGCGTTCGCCTGCGGCCCGCTCGCTGCGAAGAACCACCCGCATCTCCTCTACACCGCCGAGGACTTCGCCGCCATGCGCGCCGCGCAGGGCCGGTTCCCGCTCTTCGATGCCGCCGTCGCCGAGGCCAAGGCCAAGGTCGGGCGCGCCCTCGCCGCACCCATCGACGTGCCGCAGCCCAAGGACGCCGCCGGCTACACCCACGAGCGCCACAAGCAGAACTACACCGAGATGCAGCTGGCGGGCTTCCTCTACCAGCTCACCGGCGAGAAGCGCTACGCCGACTTCGTGCGCGAGCACCTCCGTCGCTACGCCGCGCTCTACCCCACCCTCGGCCGCCACCCCGCCGCCAACAAGCAGTCCCACGGCCGCATCTTCTGGCAGAGCCTCAACGAAACCGTCTGGCTCGTCCACGTCTCCCTCGCCTACGACTGCATCCACGACACGCTCACGGCGGAGGAGCACGCGGAGCTGAAGAAGAACCTGTTCGGCCCCATGATGCACTTCCTCTGCGAGGAGCGCATCGAGGAGTTCGACCGCATCCACAACCACGGCACCTGGGCCTCGACTGCCGTCGGCCTCGCCGGCTACGTCACGGGCGACCTCGCGCACGTCGAGAAGGCCCTGCGCGGCTCCAAGCGCGACGGCTCGGCGGGCTTCCTCCGGCAGATGGACCTGCTCTTCTCGCCCGATGGCTACTACCTCGAAGGCCCCTACTACGCGCGCTACGCGCTCTGGCCCTTCTTTCTCTTCGCCGAGGTCGTCGAGCGCAACCAGCCCGAGCTGAAGATCTACGCCTACCGCGACGGGCTCCTGCGCAAGGCCTTCCATGCGCTCATCCAGCAGTCCTATGTCAACGGCGAGTTCCTGCCCTTCAACGACGCGCTGAAGGAGAAGACCTACCTCTCGCCCGAGGTCGCGCTCCAGCTCAACCTCACCTTCGCCCGCTACGGCGGCGACCCGGCGCTGCTCTCCGTGGCCAAGCGCCAGAACGCCGTCTCGCTCACGCCCGCCGGCCTCGCCACCGCCGCGGCCCTCGCGGCCCAGCCCAACCCGCCCGCCTTCCCCTACGCCAGCCTCGAGCTGCGCGACGGCCCCGACGGCACGCACGGCGGCATCGGCATCCTCCGCGCCGAGGACGACCGCGGCCGCCCGCTCGCGCTCCTGAAATACACGGCCTTCGGCATGGAGCACGGCCACTACGACAAGCTCGCCCTGCTCTATCACGACAACGGCCGCGAGGTGCTCCCCGACTACGGCGCCGCCCGCTTCCTCAACATCGAGCAGAAATTCGGCGGCCGTTACCTCCCGGAGAACAAGACCTACGCGCTCCAGACCATCGCGCACAACACCGTGACGGTCGACGGCCGCTCCAACTACGACGGCGACTACGACACCGCCGACCGCAGCCACTCCGACCGGCACTTTTTCGACGCCTCGCGGCCGGACTTCCAGGTCATGAGCGCGCGCGATGCCGTCGCCTATCCCGGCGTCGCCATGCAGCGCAGCGTCGCGATGATCCGCGACCCCCGGCTCGCCCACCCCGTGCTCGTGGACGTGTTCCGCCTGACCTCGGACCAACCGCACCAATACGACTACCCGCTCCACTACGCCGGCCACTTCCTCTCGGGTAACACGGAATACACCGCGCACACGACCAGCCGCCGCCCGCTCGGCGAGAAACACGGCTACCAGCATCTCTGGGTCGAGGCCGAGGCCGCCGCGAAGGGCCCGCTCAGCTTCACCTGGCTGCAGGGCGACCGTTTCTACACCGCCGTGTCGGCCACCACGCCCGGCGCGAAGATTTTCTACACGCGCGTCGGCGCCAACGACCCGAAGTTCAACCTCCGTCCCGAGACCGCGGTCATCCAGCGCGTCAACGCCGCGAACCACGTCTTCGCCACCGTCATCGAGCCGCATGGCCGCTGGGACGCCACGCGCGAGGTCACCGCCGGCGGCGCGGCGATGTTCCGCTCCGTCGAGGTCGTCGCCGCCACGGCCGACGGCACGGTCGTCCGCCTGCAGGGCGCCAACGGCCTCGACTGGACGCTGATGGTTTCCAACCGCGACAAACCGGAGGGCGCGCACGCCGTCGAGACGGTGGCCGGGAAATTCACGTGGGACGGTCCCGCCGCGCTCCGCAAAAACTGATTCTCCCGCCCATGCTGACCCAATTCGAGCAACTGTTCATCCGCTTCGACGACATCGACTGGGAAGTGGCCGGCCCCGGCATCCGCCGGAAGGTCATGGCCTATGGCGACAACCTGATGGCGGTGCATGTCGCGTTCGAGAAGGGCGCGATCGGCCCCTTGCACACCCATCCCCATGTGCAGATTTCCATGGTGCGGAAAGGCGCGTTCGAGGTGCAGATCGCCGGCCGGCGCGAGGTGCTGCGCGAGGGCGACTTCTTCTACGTGCCGTCCGAGGTCGAGCACGGCGGCGTGGCCCTCGAGGAAACGGTGCTCATCGACATTTTCTCCCCCATGCGAAAGGAATTCGTCGCGCGCTAATCGCGGCGATTCCCCGCCCCAGAACCCCGCCCACCCCATGCCCGCGCGCTGCCATATCCGCTGGTGGATCATCGGCCTCATCGCCGTCGCCACCGTCATCAACTACGTGGACCGCACCTCGCTCGCGGTCATGTGGCCCGCGATCACGAAGGACACCGGGCTCTCGAAGGACGCCTACGCCTCCATCGTCGCCGTCTTCATGGTCTGCTACGCGCTCGGGCAGGCGTTGTCGGGCCGGTTCTTCGACCAGGTCGGCACGCGGATGGGCTTTGTCGTCTCCATCGTCGTGTGGTCCGCCGCCTGCGCGCTGCATGGCGCGGCGCGCACCGTAGCCGCGCTGGCGAGTTTCCGCGGCCTGCTCGGCCTGGCCGAGGCCGGCAACTGGCCGGGCGCGACCAAGGCCGTGGCCGAATGGTTCCCGCGGCACGAACGCGCCTTCGCCCAGGGCATCTTCAACGCCGGCGCGTCGCTCGGCGCCGTCGTCTCCGCGCCGCTCATCGCGTGGCTGTTTCTGCTTTTCGGCTGGCGCGCGACCTTCGTGGTCATCGGCGCGCTCGGCGTCCTCTGGGTCGTGCCGTGGTGGATCCTCGCCCGCGCCGGACCGGACAAGCACCCCTGGGTCTCGCCCGAGGAGCGCGCCCACATCCTCGGCGAAACCAGTGCCGCCAACCCCGCCGCCGCCGCCGCACCCGCGCTGTCCTGGACGGCCGCGCTGGGTCTGCGTCAGACCTGGGCGGTGGTCGTCTCGCGCTTCTTCCTCGATCCGGTCTGGTGGCTCTTCGTCAACTGGCTGCCCATCTACCTCACCGACCGCTTCGGCTTCGACGTGAAGCAGATCGGCCTCTTCGGCTGGGTGCCCTACCTCGGGGCCGCCATCGGCAGCCTGTCGGGCGGCTGGTATTCGGGTTACCTGCTGCGCCAGGGCTGGACCGTGAACCGCGCCCGCAAGCGCGCCATCCTCACCGGCGCCCTCCTCACCGCCCCGGGCTTCGTCGGCGCCGTGCTCGCCGGCTCACCGCTCGTCGCCGTGCTCTCCATCGCCGTCGTGCTCGCCGGCTTCCAGGTCGCGATCAACAACATCCAGACGCTGCCCAGCGACTACTTCGGCGGCCGCCTCGTCGGCACCGTCGCCGGCATCGGCGGCATGGGCGCCGTGGCCGGCGTGCTCGTGTTCAGCACCTGGCTCGTGCCCGTGCTGAGCAAAATCAGCTATACGCCGGTCTTCGTCATGGCCGCCCTGCTCGTGCCCGTGTCCGTCGGGTCGCTCTTCCTCCTCGGCGGCGAGATCAAGCGCCTCGACGACACCCGTTAGTCACCGCAGGTGCCGCAGCCACAGCGTCGGGAAACGGATGGGAAAATTGCGCCGGACCTCCCCGACCTCCGAGTCGGGCGGCAGGCGCTTCCACAATTCGAGCCAGTCGCGGTTGCCCGTGGCCAGCGCACCGAAAAGCAACGCCGGCTGGCGGATGGGAAAATCCTCCCCATGCTGCACGTCGGGCGGCTTCGGCCACTTCGATTTGTCGGCGAGGAAGGGTGCGAGGAATTCCACGCCGCGCGCGATACCGCGCCCATCGGGGAGTTTTTCGGCGAGGAGATTCCCGGCCGGCGTGGACAACACGACGGCGGTCGCGGCCATCACGTCGAGGTTGAAGATCGAATACGCGTAGGGCTTGGTGCGCGCCAATTCGCGGGGGAAACTGCCGTCCGCCGCCATCTGTCCGGGCAGCAGCACCTCGCGGAACCGCCGCCGGCAGTCGGCGAGCGCCTCCGCGTCGCCGGCCAGCCGCGCGAAGCACGCCGCCTGCAACACCCAGCAGGTGCCGTGGTTGTTTTCCTGCCTCGCCTCGTCGAGTCCGTAAGGATGGGTCGTGATCCAGCGCAGGTAGTCGCGGAACCAGCCCGTCAGCGCGGCCTCGTCCGCCACCGTCAGCGACCGTGACCCGCGCAGCACCTCGATGGCCAGCGCCACCTCCGCCAGATGCACGGTGTCGATG
>Ga0073934_10003590_pt1 | contig 28115 bp, 26 predicted proteins | sample LarsenN4metaG_FD_76834 | JGI IMG/M metagenome (GOLD analysis project Ga0073934, IMG submission 76834) | Hot spring sediment bacterial and archeal communities from British Columbia, Canada, to study Microbial Dark Matter (Phase II) - Larsen... ... | reverse complement strand
CCAAGCTGTTCTTCTCCTATGGCATGGGCAACGCCATGGCGTTCCCGATGTCGGTCGGAGGCTCGACCGTGCTGTGGCCGCACCGGCCGACGCCCGATGCGGTGTTCGAGCTGATGCGCAAGCATCATCCGACGGTGTTCTACGGCGTGCCCACGCTCTATGCATCCCTGCTGGCACACAAGGAGATGTCGCGCGGCGCCGGCTCTGACCGGCTGCGGCTCTGCGTCTCGGCCGGCGAGGCCCTGCCGCAGGCGCTGGGCGAGCGCTGGCGTGCGGTCGCGGGCTGCGACGTGGTGGACGGCATCGGATCGACCGAGATGTTCCAAACCTTCCTCTCAAACCGGCCGGGCGACGTGCGCTATGGCTCGACCGGCCGGCCGGTTGCCGGTTACGAGCTTCGGATCGTCGACGAGAACGGCCGCGACGTTCCCGACGGCGAGATCGGGGAATTGATCGTGCGCGGTCCGACCGCCGGCGAAGGCTACTGGAACCAGCGCGCCAAGAGCCGCCGCACCTTTGCCGGCGAGTGGACCCACTCCGGCGACAAGTTCTATCGCGACGCCGACGGCTACTATTATTACTGCGGCCGCACCGACGACATGTTCAAGGTTTCGGGTATGTGGGTGTCGCCATTCGAGGTCGAGGCAGCGCTCGTGTCGCACGAAGCGGTATTTGAAGCGGCCGTCATCGGCAAGGAAGACGCCGACGGGCTGATCAAGCCGAAGGCGTTTATCGTGCTCAAGGATGGTTACACCGCCGACGAGGGCCTGTTCGAAACCCTGCGCAGCCACGTGAAAGAGCGCGCAGGCCCCTGGAAGTTCCCGCGCTGGATCGACGTGCGCTCGGACCTGCCCCGCACCGCCACGGGCAAGATTCAGCGCTTCAAGCTGCGCGACCTGGATGCGGCGCATCCGTGAGCGATTTCATCTACCGCCGGCGGTTTGCAATCGAATGGGGTCACTGCGACCCCGCCGGCATCGTATTCAATGCGCGCTTCTTCGAGTTCTTCGATCGCAGCGCATGGCTGATGTTCGAAGCCGCGCTCGGCGTCGCCCCGCACGAATTGTCGAAGGTCTACGACATCGTCGGCATCCCGCTGGTGGGAGCGGAGGCGAAGTTTTACGCGCCGGCGAAATTCGGCGACATCGCGGAGATCGAATCGCGGATCAGCGAAATCCGCCGGTCGAGCTTCGACATGGAGCACAAGATCTTCGTCGGCGGAACGCTCGCTGTCGAAGGCCTCGAGAAGCGCGTGTGGGCCGGCCGCCATCCCGACGACTCCACGCGCATGAAGGCGCGCGCGATCCCGGGCGAGGTGATCGCGAAGTTCAAGAGCGCATGAGGCTGTGGTAGTGTCTTCGTCGATGGAGCGCATCCTGAAGTTCACCTTGAATGGTCGGCCGCGGATCGATGCGGTGCCCGACAACGTCCTGCTGCTGGATTATTTGCGGGAGATGATCGGCCTCACCGGGACAAAAACGGGATGCGACGGCGGCGAGTGCGGCGCCTGCACGGTGCTGGTGGACGACCACCCGCGGCTGTCCTGCCTGACGCTGGCGGCGACGGTCGCCGGCCGACGGGTCGACACCGTCGAATCCCTCGGCCATGACGGGCGCCTTTCGGCGGTGCAGCGCGGGTTCCACGAAAAGCTCGGATCCCAATGCGGCTACTGCACGCCGGGATTCATCATGGCGTCGGTCGGACTGCTGCGGCGCAATCCACAGCCCAGCGACGACGACATCCGCGAAGCGCTTGGCTCCAACATCTGCCGCTGCACCGGCTATGTGAAGATCATCGAGGCGGTGAAGCACGCCGCGGCGCTTGGGCGCGAAGGCGTTGCGCCGTGATCGAGCTTGCAACCGGCCGGCCCTGTGTAGCGAGGCTGCCATGAGCGAAGCGGTGCCTGCGCATAACATCGGCGACTACGTGCCGCTGGTGGACGGACCGGAGAAGGTGTCGGGCCGCGCCCGGTACACCGCCGACATCGCGGTGGAGCCGGGAACACTCGCGGGCCGCATCTACCGCAGCCCCTATGCCCATGCCGAGATCGTCGCGGTCGATGTCTCGGAGGCGCTGAAGCTTCCCGGCGTGAGGGCGATCGTCACCGGCGCCGAATGCGACCGGACCTTCGGCGTGCTGCCGATCGCGCGCTCGGAGCATCCGCTCGCGCGAGACAAGGTGCGCTACAAGGGCGAGCCGGTCGCTGCCGTGGCCGCGGTCGACGACGACACCGCCAAAGCGGCGCTCGCGCTGATCAAGATGACCGTGAGGGAACTGCCGGCCTATTTCACCGCCCGCGAGGCGATGGCGCCGCACGCCGTGCCCTTGCATGCCAAGAAGCCGGGCAATCTGGAACGCGATGTGTTCTTCGAACTGGGCAATGTCGAGCAGGCCTTCGCCGACGCCGATCTCGTGCGCGAGGAGACCTATAACTGCGCCGAGGTCTGCCAGAACCAGATGGAAATGCATGCAGCAATCGCGAGCTACGACGCCGTTCGCGACCGCATGACGGTGCATGCCTCGACGCAGGTGCCCTACTACGTGCACCTGATGCTGTCTCAGGTCCTCGCCATGGACATGTCGAAGATCCGCGTGGTGAAGCCGCATGTCGGCGGCGGCTTCGGCTGCCGCACCGAGACGCTGAATGTCGAACTGATCGCAGCGCTGCTCGCGCGCAAGGCCAAGGGCAGCGTGCGCCTCGTGGTCAATCGCGAGGAGACCTTCATCACCCACCGCGGACGGCCGGAGACCGACATCCGGCTGAAGATCGGAATGCAGAAGAACGGCCGTATCGCTGGCGTCGAATGCGAGTGCATCCAGCGCGGCGGCGCGCATTCCGGCTACGGTATCGTGACCATCCTCTATTCCGGCTCGATGCTGTATGCGATCTACGATCTCAAGCACGTCAGATACATCGGCAAGCGTGTGCTCACCAACACGCCGCCCTGCGGTGCGTTCCGCGGCCACGGTACCGTCGACGTGCGTTTCGCGTTCGAAAGCCTGCTCGACCAGATGGCGGCCGAATTGGGGCTTGACCCACTGATGGTGCGGCGCGCGAACTATCTGCCTGCGCCGGGCGCCACGCCGACCTTTACCGAGAACGACCTGATGGTGGCGAGCTACGGCCTGCCGGAATGCATCGACTGGGTCGAGCGCCAGAGCGGATGGCGGGAACGCAAGAGCAAGCGCGCGAATGTCGCACACAACGGACCTGTCCGCAAAGGTCTCGGCTTCGCCTGCTCGCACTACATCTCGGGTGCATCCAAACCGGTTAACTGGACCGGCGAGCCGCACGCCACCGTCAAGATCAAGCTCGACTTCGACGGCTCGGTGGTGGTGCTTTCGGGCGCCGCCGACATCGGCCAGGGTTCGACCACGATTCTCGCCCAGACCGTCGCCGAGGTGCTCGGACTTGATCTCTCGCGCATCCGGGTGATCACCGGCGACAGCGAGGTGGTCCCGAAGGACAACGGCTCGTATTCCTCGCGCGTCACCTTCATGGTGGGCAACGCTGCCATCGACGCCGCGCGCAACCTCAAGGCCGTACTGATCGCCGCCGCCGCGCGCAAGCTGGAGACAAAGCCCGACGATGTCGAGTGCCTGGGCGAACTCTACCGCGCCGGTGCGCAGGACAAGGGATTGACCTTCAACGAGGTGGTGATGGAGGCGCTGAAGGACACCGGCACCATCACCGTCACCGGCAACTATTCAACCATTCCGGCCTCGCACGGCGGCAACAAATATCGCGGCGCGGCGATCGGCGGCACCATGGGTTATTCGTACTCGGCGCAGGTGGTCGAAGTCAGCGTGGACGATGAGACCGGTGTCGTGACCGTCGACAAGGTCTGGGTAGCGCACGATTGCGGGAAGGCGCTCAATCGACTGAGCGTCGAGGGCCAGGTACAGGGCTCGGTGTGGATGGGCATGGGCCAGGCGATGAGCGAGGAGGTCGCCTATCACGACGGGCTGATGGTCACCGCCAACATGCTCGACTACCGCGTGCCCACCATTCAGGACTCGCCGCCGATCGAGGTGGGCATCGTGGAGAGCAACGATCCGAACGGACCGTTCGGCGCCAAGGAGGCCGGCGAAGGCTCGCTCGCGGCATTTCTCCCGGCGCTAACCAACGCCATCGCCGACGCCATCGGCGTGCGCTTCAACGACTTGCCGGTGACGCCCGACCGCGTGTTTGCCGCAATCGAGAAGCAGCGGCGCAGGGGAAACGGGCGATGATGCGTGCGGGGATTCACCGCCGGGTGGTTCGCCTGCGGCGTACGCAGCGCGTGCCGGATTGGTTCCTTCCCCCCTTGCGAGGGAGGGCCAGGAAGGGGGCGCGCTGCAAGCGCATGATTCACGCGCGGTGTCGCTGATGGACGCGCTGCCCGATTTTTCCATCGTCAATGCGACGTCGCTCGACGACGTGCTAAAGGCACAGGCGGCGAACCCCGACGCGCGGCTGGTGGGCGGTGGCACCGACCTGATCGTGAACATCCGTCGCGGCATCGTCGCACCGAAGGTCCTGATCGACATCACGCGCGTCGATGTGCTTCGCCGTATCCGTGCGGATGATAGCGGAATTGAAATCGGCGCGGCCGTGACCCTTGCCGAACTGGCCGGGCATCCGAACGTACGGAAGTGCTATCCGGTCGTCGCGCAGGCCGCGAGCTCCGTCGCCGGACCGACCCATCGCAATATGGGAACTGTCGGCGGCAATCTCTGTCTCGACACCCGCTGCATCTTCTACAATCAGAGCGACTGGTGGCGCGGCGCGATCCACCACTGTCTCAAGACCACCGGTGAGACCTGCCACGTCGCGCCCAAGAGCCGCGGCGTGTGCTTTGCAACCTTCGCGGGGGACCTTGCGCCGGCCTTGCTGACGCTCGGTGCCGAGGTGGACATTGCGGGGCCAACCGGCCGCCGCACCCTGCCGCTCAAAAGTCTCTATATCGGCTTTGCGCGGCAGGACCAGCCGGTCACCGAGAGCATGGGTGACGGCAAGTATTTCCTCTCGCTACGGCCGGGCGAATTCGTCGTTGCGGTGCGCGCGGGCAACATCCCTGGCCTGCGCTCAGGGTATGACAAGATCCGCATCCGCCGGTCCATCGAATATCCCGTCTGTGGCGTGGCGGCGGCGCTCAGGCGCGATGGCGACACCCTCGGCGATTTGCGCGTCGCGTTCACCGGCACTAATCCGCGGCCGGTTCTGCTGGATCGGACGGAGACGCTCTGCGGCGGCGCCCTCGACGAGCACGTGTTCAAGGGCCTCGACGACCTCGTGCGCGATCAGATCATGGCCATGAAAACGACCTTCACGCCCGGTCATTATCGACGCCGCGTCGCCGGCGTGCTGGCGCGCCGACTGGTGCGACGATTGTGGGATGCCGGCGCCTGAGCTACCGATGACGCGCCGGCGGCAAGGACAAGCGGAGCCCGCGTCGTGACGACACGAACCGATAAGATGAAGGTCGGGATGTTCATCCGGCCCTGCGGCCACCACATCGCATCGTGGCGCCATCGTCCGCCCGCGGGGCCCGGCGCCGTTTGGGGAGCCTCCGTGCCGATGCCGGCGCGATTCGACAAGCGTCGCTGTCCTGCCTAAACATGCTCCAGCGATAGCGAAGAGCCATGCCGGTGCAAGACCATCGACCGCAAAGCCTTTATCGGATCGGACCGTCGGAGGACCTCAAGCTCGAGATCGAGCGGCGCGGCAACGGTCCACCCCTGCTGCTCCTGCCCGGCGAAGAGGCGCTGGAGCGCGACGCGCCGTTCCTTGACGAACTCGCCCGGCGCTATGAGGTCATCATTCCCTCGCCGCCCGGATTTGGACTCTCGACGCGGCCCGACTGGGTCACCGGTCCCGACGACATCGCCTACATGATACTGGATATCGTCGATGACCTGGGCCTGCGGGACATTCCGGTCATCGGCTTCTCGTTCGGCGGCTGGATCGCAGCCGAGGTGGCCACCAAGGACGACGGCTTCATTGCGAAGCTCGTGCTGGTCGACCCGTACGGCATCAAGACCGGTAGGCCCACCGATCGCGACATTGCCGACGTGTGGCTATTGAATCCCGACGAGGTGATGGCCCGCAAGTGGCGTGATCCCGCGAAGGGCGAGCGCGACTTCAAGGCCATGCCGGAGGACAAGCTCGTCGTGGTGGCGCGCAACAACGAAAGCTTTGCGCGCTTCGGCTGGGAACCCTATCTGCACAATCCCAAGCTCAGGCACCGGCTGCATCGCATCAAGGTGCCGACGCTGCTTGTCTGGGGTGAAGACGACGGCATCGTCACGCCGCAATACGGCGAGGCCTATCGCAGGCTCATACCCGGAGCCCGGCTGGCCGTGATCCCGCAGGCCGGCCATTTGCCGCATATCGAGCAGCCACAGGCGTTCCTGGCTGAACTCGCCAAGTTTCTCGGATAGGATCGGGATAGCCGAAGGACGGACACATGCGAGCCTGGCACTTCACGGAAATGCCCTATCCGAACCTGCCCCCGCTCGACACGATGAAGAACACGCGGGTGACGATCCCCAGCCGGCTGTTCGACCCCAAGATCGGCGCCGATCTCTACAACCGCTATCTCGACGAGTACATCATCGCCGACGAGCTCGGGCTCGATATCATGCTCAACGAGCACCACGCATCGGCCGGCTGCATCGATTCCTGCGTACCGTTGCCGGCGGCGATTCTGGCACGGCAGACCAGGAAGGCGCGCATCCTGATCCTCGGCAATCCCATCGCCAACCGCGGCGAGCCGGTGCGCATCGCCGAAGAGATGGCGATGATCGACTGTATCTCACGCGGGAGGCTCGATGTCGGCTTCGTGCGCGGCGTGACGACGGAGATCAACCCCTCCAATTCGAACCCGACCATGACGCTCGAACGGCTCTGGGAGGGCATCGACCTCGCCACGCGGGCCTGGACGACGCTGGACGGGCCGTTCAACTACGAAGGTCGGTTCTGGCACAAGCGGGCGGTCAACGCCTGGCCGCGCCCGTATCAGCAGCCGCACCCGCCAATCTGGATCACCGGCTCGACCGACCGCGAGAACGTGCGCAAGGTCGCCGGTCACGGATTTACCTTCGCCACCTTCTTGCAGCCCTATGAGAACACGCGCGCGCTGTTCGACATCTATCGCGAGCACTATGTTGACGCCGGCGTCCCGGGTCAGGGCGGCACCGCCTTCATGCCGCTCGTCTACACCTCCGACTCCCAGACGGACGCCGAACAGGGGGCGCAGGAGCTGCTCTGGTACACGCGCTCCAACATCACCGAGCCGCAGTTCAAGAACCCGCCGGGTTACGTGCCGTTGTCATTTGCCGTTCTGGCCCTCCAGGGCAAGTTCGGCGGCCGCACCGCAGCGGTGCGTGCGCGAGGGCTCGACTACATGATGGAGCAGGGCATCGTCATCGCCGGCACGCCCGACAAGGTGGCGGCCCGCATCCGTCTGCTGCACGAACAGGTCGGCGGCTTCGATCACCTGCTGATGATGCAGCAGGCCGGCCATCTCGACCACAAGCGCACGGTTCGCAGCATGACGCTGTTCGCGAAAGAAGTCTATCCGCAGATCAGAGACCTGCCGTCGACGGTCAAAGTCAACGCGCCCACAGAGGCGCTGGCAACCGCGAAGTAGCAAACGCGAAACAGCAAACGCCTGTTCCAGGGAGGAACACCGATGATGAAGCCACCTTTGGTGTCGCGCCGCAGTTTCGTCGGCGGCCTCGCATCAACGGCAGCAGTGGGTTCGAGCCTCGGCGGCGCGTCCGCCCAGACCTATCCCAGCCGACGATTCAGCGTCGTCATCCCGACCGGCCAGGGCGGCGGGGCCGAGCGCATCGCCCGTCCCTTCGACGCCGCCTGGGGGCCGCTGCTCAACAAGACGCAGTTCGAATATTCGTTCTATCCGGGCGCGGCCGGACAGATCGGTTACGAGCTTTACGTCAAGCGCCGACCGCGCGACGGACACAATTTCCTGTTCGGCAACATGGCCGGCGAGCTGATCATGTATGTCACCCAGAAGCCGGATTACAATTTCCCGCGCGACTACATCTACTTCTCGCAGATGGAAGTCGACGACAGCTGCATCTACGTCAACCGCAACTCGCCGTTCAAGACGATCCAGGACGTCGTCAACGCCGCGAAGAAACGGACTCTCAATGTCGCGGTGAGCCGTATCCCGACGCAAACCTCCATCGCCGTGCTGTCGCTCGGCGACGCCACCGGCTCGCGCTACAACCTCATCCCTTACGGCGGCGGCAACCCGACTTATATCGCCGTGCTCAACGGCGAGGTCGATATCGGCGCGAGCCCGATGATCGGGGTCATGACGCTGATCGAAAAGTTCAAGATCCTCGGCGTCTTCAACCGCAAACAGAACCTCTACGCGGACGTCACCGAAAACGCGCCCACGGTCAATTCGGTGTTCGGGCTCGATATCCCGGACCTGTTCACGTCCCGCGCCTGGGGCGTCCATACCGAATGGGTCGAAAAGAATCCCGAGCACTTTGCGCTCCTGGAGCGGACCGCCCGGGAGGCGCACGCTTCGCCCGTGTTTCGCGAAGGCTACAAGAAGACCGGCGCCGATGGCCGCAACCTGGTGTACGGCGATCGCAAGGCCTGCATGGAGTTTGCCCTGAACACCATCGCACTGGCCAAGCGCTACGAAAAGGTGCTCACGGCCAAACGCGGCAAACGCGGCTGAGCCTTGTTGCCGCAGCGACGCCGTCGCGCTTCCGGCCGCCAGCGCGCCATGGCAGGATGATTCTCCAACCGCAGGCCTGCCTGCGGTTCGCAGAAATCGTCCCAAAAGGAGCCCGGAATGACCCTCAACTCCACGCGCCGCGCTTTCGTCGGCGGCCTTGCCGCCTCGGGCCTGGCAGCGACGTCGCCGTTCAGCGGCGCGTCCGCCCAGACCTACCCGAACCGCAAGATCAGCGTGGTGATCCCCACCGGCCAGGGCGGCGGCGCCGAGCGCCTCGCACGCGCGTTCGACGATGCCTGGGGCCCGATCCTGAAGACGCAGTTCGAGTACAACTTCTTTCCCGGCGCTTCCGGCCAGATCGGCTACGAGCTGTTCGTCAAGCGGCGCCCCAAGGACGGACACAACCTCTTGTTCGGCAACATGGGACCGGAAATGATCATGTACACGGTCCAGAAGCCGGACTACAACTTCCCGCGCGACTACATCTACTTCTCGATGGTGGATGTCGACGACAGCGTCGTCTTCGTCAGCCGCAAGTCGCCGTACAAATCGATCGAGCAGGTGGTGGACGCGGCCAAGAAGCGCCCGATCAACGTGGCCGTCAGCCGCATCCCGCACCCCGCCTCGATCGGCCTGCTGGCGCTCGGTGAGGCCACGAAATCGCAATACAATCTCATCCCCTATGGCGGGGGCAACCCGACCTATATCGCCATTCTCAACGGCGAAGCGGAAATCGGCGCCCTGCCCATGACGGGCGTTCTCACGCTGTCCGAAAAGTTCAAGGTGCTTGGCGTCTTCAACCGCACCAAGAACGTGCTTGCCGAGCGCAGCGAGAATGCACCCTTGATCAACAAGGTGTTCGGCACCGATATCCCCGACCTCTATTCCGCGCGCGCATGGGCGGTCCATACCGAGTGGGCCGACAAGAATCCGAAGCTGTTCGACATCCTCGAGCGCACGTCGAAGGAAGCGCACGCCAAGCCGGCCTTCCGCGAGGCCTACAAGAAGGCCGGCGCGCCGACCGAGGCGCTGGTCTATGGCGATCGCGCGGCCTGCACGAAATACGCGCTGGCGACCGTCGAGCTTGCCAAGCGCTATGAGAGCGTGCTGACCGCGAAGCGCGGCGGCGGCAAGGGCAAGAAGCGTTGATCGCGGGAACCGGGCCTAACGCTAGCCTACCACAAGCGCAGCATGCTGGCTCTGGCCTTCGCTCAGGCCGCGCGCCTTCATCCAGTCGTAGGCGCGGTTGAACAGCGTGGGATCGTAGTAGTCCACGTGCTTGTAGCGCACGAAGGCGCGCAGGAGCTCGCGCGGTTCCAGTGCGCCCTTGGCGTGTGCGGCGACGTGATGGGCGTATTTGTAGAAGTCGGCGTTGATCAGATCGACGGCCTTGTTCTCGGCGTCGTAGTAGGCCCTCCGCTGCTCGGGACTGAGATCGGCCGCGATTACCTCGCCGCCACGATAGAACGATGCCGCGATGATGTGCGCACCCTCCTTGAGCCCGAGGCTGATGAACGGCTCCATCACCGTCACCGCGCGGGCGCTGCCGTCCTTCAGCGCCGCCCAGCGCATCTGGGGCAGCCCGCCATGGGCGATATTGACGTGGTCCGCCCCGACGGCGCTTTCCAGCATCTGCAAAGTGCAATAGTGCGAGCCGGTCAGCTCCTGCACCACCACCGGCACGTCGGCGAGGTCGCGCGGCACCTGTAGCGTCTCGTCGAAGGACAGGATCGCCTGCGCCGCCACGCACGCGCGCAAGGCCGCGATGTTGCCCGCGCGGGCGCCACGCTCCAGGCGGTCGATGCTCGCCCACTCGCAGACGTTGTAGCTGTCGGCACCGCCGCAGTCGAACAGGTTCTCCTTGAGCCGGGCCATGATCGCTCCACCAACAGCGTCTCTTTCGCGGTCGGCGTGGGTGGCGGAGAATTTGACGTCCAGACCGGCAGCCTCGAACAGCCCCTCCTCAATGGCGACCATCACAGGGAGGTCGAACACCTGATTATTGGGTGCGATGCGGACGACGGGCTTGTTCTGGGTCATGAGCGTCCTCTTGACGTTCGCCTTCGTTGGACAATTCGGGGCAGCCGGGGCCGCAAAGGATATTGTTTTTACCGGACTTGCTAGTACCGCTCAAGCAACCAGCCCCTCCCGAAAATCCTATCGTGTATTCCGTGGGCGCGGAACGCGTGCCAAATCGTCGCGATGTTGATCGGGATGACCGGCTTGCCCAATTGCTGTTCCAAGACCGGGAAGATGTTCTGGGTCGAGAGATTGGTGCCGGCCTGCACGATGGCGTCGACATTATCGCCGTCGAGCTCGTTCAGAACGATGTCGATGACCTCGCGCGGCGGGGTGTGCGCGATCGAGGTGGCGGTGTCGCACTTCAGGCCTACAACGTTGGTCACGGTAAAGCCGGATTCCTCAAGAAACCGGCGCACCTGCTCGTCCCCCACCGGCTGATAGGGCGTCAGCGCGGCAACCGTCCTCGCTCCGAACACGTCGAGCGCCGCCCTCAGCGCCGCCGCCCCGCTGGTCAGGCCCATCGTGGGGCCGATGTCCTCGCGCAACTGCGCCTCAAACTCGGCATTGCCTTCGAGCCCGCCCCAGAACGTCTCCGCCGACATGCCCATCATGATGTAGCTCGGCTCGCACGTCATGATGTCGCGAATGGCATCGGGGATGGTCTTGCGGATCGCCGCGATAAAGGCGAGGAACATGTTGTCGGAGGACAGGTCGGGCTGCTCGACGAAAAAGCGGGCAAAGTGCCAGGTGACGCCGGGCGGGATGATGCGCTGACAGTCGTACTCAACACCGATATTGGTGGAGGGTATGATGACGCCGATCCGGCCGCGCGACCCGATCCAGGGTTCCTGCGCCTTGGCCGGCTTGACGGACTGGTCCATGGAGCTCTCCCGCCTGCGCACCCTACCCCAGACTCATGGCCGCGGAACATAGCGCATCGGCAGACCGCGTGTTGATCGCCGGTGCCGGCCCGGTCGGGCTGACCGCCGCGCTCAACCTCGTCCGCCGCGGGATTGCGGTCACGGTGCTGGAAGCCGGGAACCGAATCTTCGACGATCCGCGCGCCGGCACCATCCATCCGCCGACCCTGGAGATGTTCGCCGACAGCGGCGTCACCGAAGCCATGCTGGCGCGCGGCTATGTCGTGCGCAACTACCAGTATCGCGACCGCCGCACCGGCATCGTGGCCGATTTCGATCTCGGCGCGCTGGCCGACGATACACCCTATCCGTACCGGCTGATGCTTGAGCAGCACAAGATCTGTCATATCCTGCTCGATAGGCTCAAGAGATTCCCTCACGGCGAAGTGCTCATGCAGCACCGCGTTGCGGGCGTCAGGCAGGATGCCGAGGGCGTTACCGCATCGGTTGAAACCCCCGGCGGTAATCGCGACTTTCGCGGGCGCTGGATGATCGGCTGCGACGGCGGACGCAGCCAGGTGCGCAAATCGATGGCTGTGGACTTCGCCGGCTTCACCTATGAGGAACGCTTCCTGATCCTCAGCACGACGTACGATTTCGAACCGCTCGGCTATGCACTGACTAACTATATCGCCGACCCGGACGAATGGTGCGCCTTGTTCAAGGTGCCCGGGCATGATGAGCGCGGCATCTGGCGCGTGGTGTTCCCGGTCGACGCGCAGAGTCCCGCCGAGGTCATCTTCGAAGAAATCGCGGTGCAGCGACGCATCCAAGGTTTCCACCGCAAGCATGGCGACTACGACGTCGTCCACCGCAATCTCTACAACGTGCACCAGCGCGTGGCTTCGTGCTATCGTGACGGAAGACTTGTCCTCGCCGGCGATGCCGCCCACATCAACAATCCGCTCGGCGGAATGGGCATGAACTTCGGCTTCCACGATGCGTTCAGCCTCGCCGCGAAGCTCGCCGCCATCATCCAAGACGGCGCGAGCGACGATCTACTCGATCTCTACGACCGCCAGCGCCGAACCGTCGCCCAGGACTATCTCCAGCGCCAGACCATCGAGAACAAGCGCAACATTGAGCAGAAGGACCCGCGCGAGCGCGAAAAGTTTCACGACGAGTTGCGCTCGATCGTCGCCGACCGGAAGAAGCTGCGCGGCTACCTCCTCCGGGCCTCGATGATCGAGGGCGTGCGCCGCGCCAATGCGATAACGTGATGCTGATAATGGCTGCTGAGTGCCTTCTCGCACGAATACAGGAGACCCGATGAAAGTCGCCATCCCCGACATGATCTCCAACTCCTACTTCCCCGTGGCTGCGGCGGTTGAGCTTGGCTTCTTCAAGGCCGAGGGACTCGATATGACGCTGGAGCTGATCTATCCGGTAGATCGCACGCTCGAGGTCCTGCGCGACGGCGGCATCGACTTCGTCGGCGGCTCGGCGCATTCGACCCCGCACGCTTTCCCAAACTGGAAAGGCGGCAAGGTGCTCGCGGCGCAGGCACAGAACATGTACTGGTTCCTGATCCTGCGCGCCGACCTGAAAGCCAAGAAAGGCGACATCAATGCCATCAAGGGGCTGAAGATCGCCGCTGCGCCACTGGTCAATCTCGGACTGAAGCGATTGCTGGTCGAGTCCGGCATTGATGAGAAGCGCGACAACGTCACGATCGTTCCGGTGCCGATGCAGTACCTGGGCGAAGGTCACGTGAAGAATTTCGGCGTCGGTGCCGCCAAGGCACTCGAGGCCGGCGCGATTGACGGCTTCTGGGCGAACGGCATGGGTGCGGAGGTCGCCATCCGCGGCGGCTACGGCACCATGGTGATCGACGCGCGCCGCGGCGACGGGCCGCCGAAGGCGATCCACTACACCTGCGCGGCCCTGATGACGTCGGATGCGGTGATCGAACGCGATCCGGATGCGGTGGCCGCGGCCGTGCGCGCACTGGTCAAGACGCAGAATGCGCTGAAGGCGGACTACAACCTCGCCGCCAAGGTGGGCCAGAAGCTCTTTCCCGCCTACGAGGCGTCGCTGATCGCCGAGCTGATCCGGCGCGACCTGCCCTACTACGATCCGACCGTGTCCCGTGAATTTGTGGCTGGCATGACCGAGTTCCAGCGCCACATGGGACTGATCGACCGCGACGTATCCTACGAGGACGTAGTCGCAACCCAATTCAGCCAGTACTGGACGTCCCACGGCTGACCCCGGCGGCTTCGCGTTCAAGCCGGCGGCATGGCATCGTTCGCCTACGGCCTCTGCTTCGGCGCTACGCTGAGCCAGCCCTCGGTGTCGAGCGCTTCGATCAGCGCATCGGTGGCAATATGAATGTCTTCCGCCGAACCGCTCTCGGATGCGGCCACGATCAACAGCCCGGCGTGCAGCCAATGCGGCTGCTTGGTGGTTCCCGGCGGCAGGTCGTGGACCATCGACGTGCGCACGTCGGCCAATGTTGTCAGCCTGCGCATGGGACCGCTTTTCGGCGTGATCTCGTAGGTCAGCGGCTTGTCCCAGTACAGCGGCGGGGCGGTTTGCATGGTACTCATGTGACTTGCTGACGCTTGCGGGCTGCGGAACCTTGATGGACGAACCGCTACAGGCTTTGTATGGTCATTCGGTGGCAATCACGGCGGCAATGATTCATAAGGCACTGGCATGATTGTCCGCAATCAATCGGACGGCTCGGTCGTCATGATCACCCAGAACGATCATGCCAAGCTGGCCGGGCTGTTCGCGGCACACTGGGGTAATGCGAGGTTCGAGCGGCCGCGTCCCTACGCATCGATGGTTCGCGCCGCACAATATCACGATGGCGGATGGCTTCGCTACGAAACCAACCCGCATCTCGACCCGGCGACGGGCCAATCGCCAAGCTATCAGCAGGTTCCCAGCGACGCGCCGCAACTGGCCGCCTACCAGTGGGCGATCGACATGCTGACCGAAATCGACAGCTATACCGGGCTAATGGTGAGCCGGCATCGCACCGGACTGTGGCAGTCACGCTATGGGGTGATGACGAAACCGCCGCCCGGCCCGCCGCGCAAGCTCAGTGACGAGATCAGGGATTTCATCGCACGCAACGAGGCGCGGCAGCACGTCATCACGGCCGGTCACGACCGCCACGAGGTTGCGGTGAACTACAACCTGCTCCAGGTCTGGGACCTGCTTTCGCTTTATGTCTGTAGCAGCGAGACGCTGTCGCAACACGTCATCGAACCGGTCCCGGTTGGGTATGCGCAGGCGTCCGGCACCACCATGCACCTTAACCCGGTCGCGACGACGCGGATCGAAATCGACCCGTTTCCGTTCGATCAGCCGTCGCTTGGCATCGGCGTGGTGTACCGGCGGCTGCACCGGGACGACCTGCGGGATCTCGATACGTTCCGCGCTGCCTACTTCGGCGCCGTGCCGCAGATCGCGGCCTTCACATTGGCCGGACCGTCGGCGGCCCGGCACTGACCGTCAGCGGAACAGATTCTCGATGATCTTCGTCGAGCTTTCCGTGTAGGCATTCAGGTTTTCCGGCGTGACGAAGTTCTCCTTCACGCCCGCCCGCGACGGAACGATCGGCGCAATCTGTGGAACCGGCTCGACATCGCGGCGGACCGGCAGATACTCCGCCGCAGCCAAAATCCGCTGCCCCTCGTTGGAGGTCAGGAAGTCCATCAGCAGCAGCGCGGCGTGGGGATTGCGCGAGCCCTTGGGGATGACCAGCGTTCCCGACGCGCTCGCGACCGGAGGCAGCAGCTGGGCGGTCACCGGGGCACCCTTTCCCGCGCTGATGAGCGGATGGTGGGCGAAGATCTGCAACGCAATCGGATATTCGCCGGCAATCACCCGATCGACCAGGGTTCGCGGATTGCCCGCGCCGAAATTGACGATGCTCTGCGTGCGCAGACGCTTGAAATACGCCATCGCCTTGTCCTCGCCCCAGCTGAGCCGGAGGTTGGTGACGAACAGCGGAGCGCCGACCGGCGTCAGGGCGGGCCATGCCATCTTGCCCTTCCATTTCGGGTCGAGCAGATCCTCGTAGGTCTTCGGTGCCGTGCCGACCGGAACGAGCCTGGTGTTGTAGGCGAGGCCGAAATAGCTCATGCGGGTCGGCACCCAGAATTTGCGGGGGTCGCGCATGTATTCCGGGATGTCGGCAAGCTGCGGCGACGAGACCGGCTGTGCCAGGCCGGCGCGCACGGCGAGTTCTCCGACCCCGGTCCCCTCGATGACGTCGGCCACCAGGTTGTTGGCGCGCAACTCCGCCGAAACTCTGGTCAGAATGTCTTCGGAGTCACCCCGCCAATGCGTCATCCGGATAAACGGGTACTTCTTCTGAAAGGCCGCGGTCAGGGGACGCAGCGCCTGATTGACGATCATCCCGGAGTAGTAGGTGACCCGCCCTTCCCGCTTCGCCCCTTCGATCAGCCGTTGCGTGCGCTCCGGGCCGGTATAGGTGAAGATGTCGTCGGATGCCTGAACCGTTGCCGTCGCGAGGCACGTTGCCAACGCGGCAGCCGAGGCAATACTCGTGCGGGCGACCCGGGACATGTCACGCGCTCCTGCGGCGACCCTCGGAGGTAGCCGCTTTGGGGGTGACGCCGCACCCGATCGCGTCCGAAAGGTGCAACACGCCGTCGACCAGCGTGAGACCTTCCCAGGGATCTTCGGCCAGGCCGTCGAACTCCGACAGCTCGGAGGCGTAGTAGATGTTCGGCAGGGCGGCGGCGAGCTGCATGGCGTGCGCCGCCAGCAGCATCGGGCCGACATGCGCGCCCATGCGATAGCGCACACCGCCGGCTTCGCAGATCTGCGCGGCGGCGTAGGTCTTCCGCAAGCCGCCGAGCTTGGTGATCTTGAGGCTGACCGCGTCGACGATCCGCTCCCTGACCAGGATCATGACCTGATCGAGCGAATAGGCGGCCTCGTCGGCCTCGATCGTGATCGGCACCGCCTGGGTGACGGCCTTCAGACCGATCAGGTCGTTGGCCGGCACCGGCTGTTCCGCCAGATCGATGCGGTGCGGGGCCATCAAGTTGAGCGCGCGGATGGCATCCTTCGGTGCATAGGACTGGTTGGCGTCGATCGTCAGGTGCGCATCAGGACCGAGTTCCGCGCGGATCGCGGTCACGCGTTCCACGTCCTCCTCGACGTCGCCGTGCACCTTGATCTTGAAATGCCTAACGCCTTTGTCGGCCAGCGCACGGGCATTCCTTGCCATGTCCGAGGGCGACTTGATCGGCAGGATGCGCAGGCTCGGAAACGCGCGCACCGCAGGCCCGCCAAACAGATCGCAGACCGGCACCTTGAGCCGCCGTGCCATCAGGTCATGCAGCGCGCAATCGATTCCGGACTTCGCCTGGTTGTTTCCGTGCATGGCCTGATCGAGGTCGTCCAGGATGCTGGCGATCTCGCGCGAATCGCGCCCGACCAGGCGCTTGCACAGGCGGTCGAGCGCGCCCTTCACGGCCTCGTGCGGAGCGCCGTAATGGTTCATCGTGGAAGCATAGCCGTAGCCGATCGTGCCGTCCTCGGTCCGGATGCTGACGATCCATCCCTCGGTGGCTGGATTGGCGGCGAGCGCGAACTTCCAGTCCTTGTCCTTTTTCGGCAGGACCGATTCCTCGACCCGCGTCTCGACAATCTTCATCGGCGTTTCTCCCTCGATGCCGGTTGCCCGGGCAGTCTATTCGGCCGCCGTCGCAGCGGTGCGGTGCTGCGGCTCGCGCAGCCCTGCCCGCTCCATGCGCGGCAGCAGCTCGTCCCTGATGTGGGGAAAGTCATTGACGTAGTTGATCATGCCCAGCGCCAGCCCGTCGAGGCCCGCGCTCGACAGGCGCAGCATGGTCTCCACCGCGTCGTCATAGCTGCCGACGATCGGGAACCCGGCGCCGCTGATGAGGCGGGCCTTGAGCTTCTGCTCGTCCGCCTTCAGCCAGGTATTGATGCGCGAACCGCGCAGATTGAAGGCGTACTCCGCCGATTCCCAATCGCCCTGCTCGTAGACGATGTAGTGATGATAGTCCTCCGCCTCCTTGCGGGTGCGCCGGATCATCAGGTGACAGCTCGCGAAGATGTTGCGCAATTGCCCGGGCGGCGCGGCGTCGCGGAAGAACTTGAGCTTGTCCTTCAGGTCGTCGTGCTGGGGCGGAACGGTGGTGAACAGGCAATCCGCATTGCGCGCGGCAAACTCGCGGCCGGTCTCCGAGTTGCCCGCACTGACCAGGATCGGCCGCGAACCCCACCATGGCTTGGGCTTCCCGAGCACGGCTTTCAATTTGTAGTACTTGCCGTCATAGTCGAACGGCTGGTGCTCCGACCAGATGCGCTTGACGATCTCGATCCACTCCTCGGCGTAGTCGTAGCGGCCGTCGTGATCGCCGAGCGCGACTCCCATCATGCCGAACTCGATCGGGTTCCAGCCGGACACGATATTCAGGCCGAAGCGGCCGTGGCCGATGTGATCGGCCGTTACCATCTGCTTGGCGGCGAATGTGGGATTGACGAAGGCCACGTGCAGGGTGCCGAACGTGGTGATGTCCTGCGTCGAGGCCAGCAGCCCGCACGCCCAGGTGATGGTTTCGAACGTGGTGCCCTGGGTGTCGCTCTCGCCCTGGTATCCGTGCCAGCGGCCGATCGGCAGCAGGAATTCGAGCCCGGCGTCGTCGGCAAGCTGCGCGGCCTTGACGTTGTTGTCCCAGGAGGCATCCCACCGCTCCGGCGCCTTGGTCAGGCTCAGCCCACCCTGGCAGTTCATCCCGAACAGCCCGAGCTTGAACTTGTTCTTGTTGTAGATCCGGGTTTCGTCTCGGTTCTTTGCCATGGCCGGCTCCGTTCAGCGGGGCTACACCGTCATCTGGCGGTGCCGCGTCAGCATATGGAAGAGCGTGCTGACCGCCGTCATCAGCAGCATCCACAGGACGCCCATCGATGCGAGCTCGGTGACCTGGCCATTCTGCCAGAGTTCGAACAGCGTGACAGCCATCACCTCGGAGCCGGGGCCCACCAGCAGCAGCGGCAGCGCCACCGCCTGTACCGACAACAGGAACACCAGCAACCACGAGTTGAGCAACGTCGGCGCCAACAGCGGCACCACCACGCGCCGGAACAGCGCCGCACGCGAGGCACCGGAGATCGATGCCTGGCCCTCCAGATCGGGGTGGATCTGCAACGCGCCGGCATAGGCATAGCGCATCCCGTAGGACAGGTAGCGCACCGACGATGCGATGATCACCGAGAACAGCGTGCCGTAGAGCGGAACAGGCATATTCACGAAGATGTTGAGGAACGCCACGCTCAGGATGATGGCTGGGAACACCAGCGGCAGCATGGTGAGATGGTCCAGCAGTGCAGCACCCGGCACCCGCCGCACCACCAGCCACGCGCAGAGAGCGGTGAACGGAACGACGATCGTCGCGGTCGAAGCACCGAGGACCAGGGTATTGGCGATGGAATCCCGGAATGAGCCCGGACCGAACAGGACACGATAATTGTCCAGCGACATGCGGCTGAATGCTTCGATGCTGACGCCGTCGTAGAAGGGCTGGAACGAGACGAAGATCAGAATCATCGCCGGGACCACCGCCACCATCAGAAACAACAGCACCAGCACTGCGGCGCTCAGATATCTCCACCGGCCGAGGTCGATGATGCGCGGCCGGAAGCCTTTGCCGGTGATGGTCTGATAGCGATGCGCATAGCGCGCCAGCCGGCTCTGCCAGATCAACAAGCCGGTCACGATCAGGATGAGGCAGATGGAATACGCGCCGGCCTCGCCGTAGCTGGTCGCACCGGTGCGGCGCGCGCTTTGATAGATCGTCGTGGTCAGCACGTCGATATTGCCGGCGAGCCCGACCAGGGCCGGAACTTCGAAGGATTCGAAGGTCCGCACAAAGATCAACAGGGCCAGCGCGCAGATCGCGGGAATTCCCATCCGCAGCGTGATGGTCCAGAACGCATGCAGCGGGCTCGCGCCCGCCATGATGGCAGCCTCCTCGAACGAGGCATCCATCGAACGCAACACCGCCGACATCAGGAGGAAGGTCAGCGGCACGAAGCCGATGCCCTCGATCAGGATCATGCCCCACATCGAGTAGACGTTGATCGCCTGCGGATGCTGCGTGACCCACGCCACCAGATCGTTGAGCGGCCCGGACCGCCCGAGCAGCAGCAGCCATGCCACGGTATAGAGGATATGCGGTACGCCGAGCGAGAGAATCGCGCCGAAGAACGCGAGATTGCGGCCGGGCGTGTTCGTGCGCTCGACCAGCAGCGCCTGCACCGTACCGATCACGATCGCGATCACCGCCGAGCCGAAGCTGTAAATCATGGTGTTGTAGAGACTTGGCAGAAAGAAGCGCCCGGAGAACAGCTCGCGGTAGAACCGCAAAGTGAATGCTCCCAGCGAACCGTCGGGCTGGGTTTCGTGCAGACTGATGTTCAGAAGGAAGACCGCCGGCGGAACGATCAGAACCAGCAGGATCGCCGCGAGCACCACCACGACCGGCGATATCGCCCGGACGGTCGGGAGCGCACCGAAGAAAGGAACCGCCGGAGCGGCGCGGCTTTCGGCACGAAGCGTCACCTGCCGGCCCCCGTCCACGCCGCTGCGGCCAGATCACCTCTCACCGAAACATCTCTTCGAATATCTTCTGTGAGCTCTCGGTATATGCGTTGAGTTTGTCCGAGCCGATGAACAGCTCCGGCACACCGGCGCGCTCGGGAATGACCGAGGCAAGGACATCGCGGGGCGGCGTGTCCGAACGGACCGGGAAGTAGTCGGCGTTGGCCAGAATCCGTTGCCCCTCCTGCGACAGGATGAAATCGGCGAGCAGCAGGGCGCCATGCGGATGACGTACGCCCTTCGGAATAATCATCGTTCCGGTGGTGCTCGGCACCGGGTTCAGCAGCCGCGAGTTCACCGGCGCACCCTTGGCCTTGCTGATCAAGGGGTGGTGCGCGAAGATGTTCAACGCAATCGGAAACTCCCCGGCGATGACGCGGTCGACGAGCGTGCGCGCGCTGCCTGAGCCGAAATTGACGACCTTCTGCGTCACGAGCTTCTGGAAATACTGCCGCGCCTTGTCTTCACCGCGCGCCAGCCGGATCGTGGTGAGGAACAACGGCGTGCCGCTCGACGTCCCGATCCGCCACGCGAGCTTGCCCCGCCAGCGCGGATCGAGCAGATCGTCATAGGTTTTCGGCACCTGGTCGGCCGGCACCAGGCGGGTGTTGTAGGCGATGCTGTAATAGCTGACGCGCGTGCTGGTCCAATGGCCGCGCGCATCGCGATAGCGCTCGGGCATGGCCGTGACCATCGGCGAAAAATAGGGCTGCGTGAGCTTGGCTTCGACGGCCAGCTCGCCGACTCCGGTGCCCTCCACGAGGTCCGCGACGACGTTGCGGGCACGCATCTCGGCCGACAGCTTGGTGACGATTTCCTCCGAGTCGCCGCGCCAGAAGGTCATCTTCATGAACGGATATTTCTTCATGAAGGCCTGGGCCAGGGGCCGCTGCGCCTGATTGACGATGGCTGCGGAGTAGAGAACGACCTGCCCCTCCTTGCGGGCGCCGTCGAGGATCATCTGATCACGGTTGGCGGCACGGCTGGTGAGGATATCCTGCGCACCGGCACGACCGGCGACCGTTACGGCGGCGGCAATCGCGCACAGCGCCATTGCGCGTGCCGCGAGCGCTCGGTGCCGCGATACGACTTGCCCGATTGACTTCATACGTCCCCCCGGCTGGATCATGCTGGCCCGACGGCGGCCGCTGTGCATTGGCCGACGATCAAGACGCTATTGTTGCCGTCAGGGTAATCGAGAATGCCCCCAGACGCCATGCGTCGCATCGCGCCAGTTGTCATGGCCGCGCGGGCAGCAGCGCCTTGAGCGCTTTCACGGCCTCCGCCGGGGCTCGGGAGGAGGCCTCGGTGATCGCCCTCGCCTCCTGCCGAAGGTAGCACTTGGGATCGAGCTCGATCCGCCGGATGTCCGACTGGAACTGCGGGTCTGCGCACATCGCCTCAAGGCCGGCGGTCATTGCATCGATGGCCGCCTGCGGAACCGCCGGCGGAAAGAAGATCGTATAGCGGGCATACGAGATCAGCGGCATGAACCAGGCGTCCCACAACGGGCCGGACGGATCCTTGCCGTTGATCTGGCGATAGAGCGCATCGAACGTGGGAACGCCGGGCACCGACGGATCGGGAACGATCGCATTGCCTTGCGGCCGCCACAGGCCGGACTGGAACACCGGCACCATCAGACCGGCCTCGATCTTTGGTTTGATCAGCGTCTGATAGGCGCCCGGCGTGTTCCATCCGGCGTCCAATTCGCCTCGCTCCACCGCGATAATGAGATCGTGCGAGCCCTTGTAGCCGCTGATCCCGCGATACGGCACGCCGAGCATCGTGAAGCCGGCCTGGCCGAGCATCGCCGAGTTGCCTTCCGGAGACTGGAAGCCAAAGGCGACTGGCCGCTTCACCTTCACGATATCCCTGGGCTCCTTGAGACCGAGATGCGCGCCCGCATAGATGACGGCGCCGCCACCTTCGGGATTGTAGATCGGGATCATCTCCTCGAGCTTGTGGCGGATGCCGCGCCGATCGAAGATATGGCGCATGTATACGCCGCCAACCACAATACCCATGGCCGTGCCGTCGCGCTCGGACACGTTGTAGAGGTGGTTCATCATCGTGATCGAGCCGGCGCCGGGCATGTTCTGCGGCACGATGCGCGGCTCGCCAGGGACGTATTTGCCGAGGTAGCGGGCGATGACGCGTGCCAGGATATCCGCACTGCTGCCCGACGCAGTGCCGATCAAGAAATTGACCCGCTTGCCCTGGTAGAACGGCATCTTGCCGGCCTCGGCGCGAGCCGCGCCTGCCCCGGCAGGACCGGCCATCAGGAGCGCAAGCATGACCGGAACGATGCAACGAGGTCCCATGCGAGCGCCACTCATGGCAATTCTCCCTAGGCGACGTGGCCCGTTGCGGGCAGACCACTGTTCTTGGTGGTCCGCGGGCCGCGAATCCTAGTACGGGCGGCTGACCCTGTCACCGCCGCGTCCGTGCGACACCTTTCCGCCCCGTATCTTTCACCTGAAACAGGCTGCCGTCCTCGGTCGTCACGAACAGCGTGCCCAGGTCGGCGCCACCGAACGTGCAGTTGGTCGGCACCGCTGCCGGAACACGATGGCTTTCGAGCACCTGTCCCGACGGCGCAAACACATAGACCAGCGGCCCCGGGCCGCTCGCGATCGAGCCGGCGGTCACGACGATGTTGCCGTCGCTGTCGACGCACATCCCGGCCGCTCCCCGATGCGGGCCGCGATAGTCAGCGCCGAACGTGTGCAACGTCCGGGCGGGCCCCAGCGTGCCGTTGTCGTTGATCGGATAGGCCTTGAGCTGGCGTGAGCCCGACGCCGACGATGGGCTGTCGGCCACGTACAGCGTGCGCTCGTCGGGCGACAGCGCGAGCCCGCGCGGCTCCGTAGTGTCGCTGGTCATGCGCCGGACGATCCACTCCCGCGGCGGCGCCTCGAAATCGAGCCGCAGGACGGAGCAGTGGTCGAGCGGTGGATAGATCTGCGGCCCGCGCGTGCGCAGTTCGCTATAGGGGTCGCTGAACCAGATGCGTCCCTTGCTGTCGGCGACCAGATCATGCGGGTGGTTGTGGCGCGTGCCGCCGAGCCGGGCGTTGAGGTACACCGTGGAGCCGTCGTTCTTGTACCAGACGACCCGCCGTGCGCCGCTCTGGGCGCCATAGAGCTGGCCGTTCGGTCCGAAGGCAAGCCCGCTGGTGCGCAGCGAGCAGGGCCGAAAGACGCTGATCTTGCCCGACGTGCCGTCGTAGCGGAGGATTTCGCTCTTGAGCACCTTGCAGAACAGGAGCCCCTCGCCATCCCACAACGGGCCATCGAGCACGTCTCCGAAGGCAGAGCCGACCTGTTCGAATGTCCAAGCCATCGGTCCCTCCCCCTACACCGGCATGCCCGGGACGCGCAGCCGCATCCGGTAAACCGACGTCCGCGCCGTGATGTACATGGTCTTCCAGTCGGGGTCGCCCCACGCCATGTTGGCGCAGTGCTCCGGGACCCTGAGGCGGCCCAGGTACCGGCCGGTTGGGTCGAAGATATGGATGCCGGCCGGGCCGGTGCAGTACACGTTGCCGTCCACATCCACCTTCATGCCGTCCGGATTGCCCGCCTCCTCGCCCACGACATCGGCGAAGCGACGGCTGTTGGTGAGCGTGCCGTCCGCTTTCACGTCGTAGGCCTGGATGAACCGTCCGCCGGTATCGTTGATGTAGAGCACCTTCTCGTCGGGGGAGAATGTGAGCCCGTTGCAGTTCACCACCTCCTTGGTGAGCAAGGTGAGCTTTCGCGTCTCGGGTTCCAGCCGGTAGACGCCGCTGTAGTCGAGATACTGCTGGAGATCCTCGCCCTCCATCTCCACAATGCCGACTCCGCCGGGAGGATCGGTGAAGTAGATGGCTCCATCGGACTTCACGACGATGTCGTTCGGCGTACCGATCTTCTTGCCGTCGAAATGCGTCGCCAGCGGCGTGATGGAACCGTCCGGCTCCATGCGCCAGACGGTGCGGTTGGTCCAGCCTGCGACGACCAGGCGGCCCTGCCTGTCGAAGGTCATGCCGTTGGCCTTACCGCTTGGGCGCAGCACCACATTCCGGCCGACGCCGGGAGTCCATTTCCAGATCGTATTGCCGATGATGTCGGTCCAATAGAGCGCACCCTCGCGCGCGTTCCATACCGGCCCCTCGGTAAAGATATGACCGTGGGACACACGCTCCAGCAGCACATCGTCGGGCACGATGTCGTGGAACCTGGGCGCAGCCGCTTCCGCGTACATTTCCCCCTCCCTCTTGCTCCTCGAAGCAATGGCAGATCGATTGTGGCGGCGAGGGTGGGGTTCGAACCCACGATACGGTTTCCCGTATGCACGCTGTCCGTTGCGAATCGTTGCCGCCAGCCCACAATAGCAAAGTCAATCAGGGCCGGAAGTAAGCGGCCGATGAAGGAGCGAACGCTTTCAACCGCTTGGGGATTTTCAAGGCGGAGCGCAGACGCCATTGAGCCTGTTTGTAGACACCAGCGTCTGGTCACTCGCGCTGCGTCGTGATGCACCGTCTTCGGCAACGGAAGTCAGAGCGCTCGTTCGGACAATAGAAGCCGGCGAGACCAACAGAGCGAAAACCCGCGTGTTGCTGCGAAATTCTGCGCAGGTGAGCCCCTGCACCCAGTCGACCGTAACCCGCAGGGCGTAATGATGGCGCGGATCGTGGCGGCAAGCTACCCGGAAATCCGCGCGCTTGGCCAGAATCGTGCGCCAGCTCAAGCCCGACTGAAACCCTTCGAGGCTCAGTTTCTCGAGCAGGCGCCAAGTCGTCCGGCGACTGGGAAACCCCATTCCGTGTCGTGATAGTGAAGAAATTCCGATGCTGCACTGCACCATCGGCAACGCGGTTTTCCATCAGCTCCAGTGATCGTCGTACTCATGTTAGGCCAGCAGAAAATCGAGCCGCGGATCAGTCTTGGATGGAGCGATATCGAGAATCTCCGCCGTTACAACGCCCTCGGCAACGAAGGGGTCCTGCTGCACGCGGGTGGCAAGCTCTTCCGCTGTCACACCATAAGCCAGCACGGCACCTCCGAGACCAGGCTTGATGCTGCCGGCGAGAAGGAACACGCCGTCGTCAAATCCGCGTTTCAGCCACTCTTTGTGGCCCTCCATGAACTGGTTGGCCTTTCCTTTTCTCTCCGAGAATCGGAGCAGCACGACGAACATTGGTCTTTACCCCCCTTTACACTCACTCCGTGAAGGCGCGCGCCCCTTCTGGAACGCGGACGAATTCTTCGGGCCTCGCCGCCGTATTCACCCAGTGCGGAACGGATCGCATACGGTCGAAATAGGCGTTGATGTTCGGATAGGGCGACCAGTCGAAGGGCGTCATGTCCTTCATGGATTCGAGATGGATGATCGCGTAATCGGCGATCGTGAGGTCATCGCCTACCATGACGTTGCGCCCATCCAGATGCCGCTCCAGGACATCGGCATGGCCACGCAGCATGTGGATGCTCCAGACAACGAGATGCTCGTCTGGCTTTTGGCCGAAGACGTTCGGCTTCAGCACAGTCTGGAAGGCGAGAATGCCCAGCTGGTCGTTGAAATGGGCGATCTCCCAGGACAGCCAGCGGTCGATATCCGCCTGCACGCGCGGATCGGCCGGATAGAGCGCGTTGCCGGGGCGCTTGCTGCACAGATATTTGTTGATAGCGTTGCTTTCCCAGAGAGCAAAACCGTTCTCCTCCAACGCAGGGACCTTTCCTGTGGGGTTGATCTTGAGATAGGCGGGGGATTTCAGATCACCTTTCATGTAGTCAAGGTAGATCGTCTCCACGGCGATCCCGAGGTGATCGACGACCGCCTGAACCTTGCGACTGTTTGTAGAGCCGTTGGCGACGTAAAGCTTCATGGGCTGGTCCGTGGACGGTTTCAATTGGAACGGCATGACCATAGCCATGCGCTGCGGCACGCCAATGCAGGTTTCCGCACAGGAGACTGAAAAATTTTTCAGTGTGAGGACGTCTCGCCGCAGAGCAAAGGAGCCGCTGCCTTCATCTTGCGGGCGAGGGCGTCGCAGGCAACGCGAACTCTGGGAATACGTGCGATCTCGGGATGGACGAGCAGCCACAGGCTCGTTTCCAGCCCGGCGATAGGCGGCGTCGTGCGCGCGAGTTCGGGCATGGAGCCGCCGACGAAGCAGGGCAGTACGCCGAAGCCCAGCCCCGAGCGTATAGCCTTGGCTGCGCCCAAAAGCGTATTGGCGCGGAAGCGGATGGCGTCTTGCGGCGCTTTGGCCGCAATCCACTGCCCCGGTCCCGCGCAAGCGAGCGTTCCGTCATAGCCGACCCAGGGGCGCTTGACCTCGTTTGAAACATGCGTCGCCGCGAGCGATTTTTCGGCATAAACGGCCATGGACACGGTTCCAAGGCGTCGTCCCTTCAATGCCGGATCCGGATTGTCAGTGACGCGCAGGGCGATATCGGCGGAACGCTGCGCCAGCGACAGCACTTGGTTCGAGACCACGAGCTCGATGGTCACCTCCGGCGTCTCCAGGCAGATTTCGGCGAGCATCGAGGGCAAGAGATATTCCGACACGGCGTCGGGCGCGGTCAGCCGCACGGGACCGCGCGCGGTTCGATCGCGCCCGGCGATGCTTCCCTCCAGCGTGGCGATGTCGTCGCGCATGCGGGCGGCGAGCGCACGCATTTCCTCCCCTGCCTCCGTCAAGCGCCAGCGGGACGGCGTACGCTCGAAGAGCCGCGCGCCGAGGCGCTCCTCGACCTGCCTCAAGCGCCGCGACAGCGTGGGATGGCTGATGCGCAACACAGCCGCCGCGCCGGAAACCGTGCCGTTCTCGGCAACCGCCAATACGAGGCGCAAATCGTCCCAGTTCAGGAGGGTGGAGCCGAACGACATGAAACACACGCCTCAGTCTTGGCAATCTGCAGACGACGGATTCCGTTTCGGAAATTACCATAGCGCGGAGCGTTGGCTGGTACGGTCATCGAGGTCCACGTCGACCGCGAGGTTTGTTACAGCTGCAGGATCGCTCTGCCCAGCGTGGGACTGGAGCTTGGGAATCCGGTCGTGACCTATGTCGAACGAGGCAGCGGGCTCAGAAGCACCATGTGGAATGGCCGCTGGCTCAACTGGAGAAGCCGATGAGAAAGAACATCTATTTCGACGTGTTCGATGGTCCTTATTGGCCAGACCCGCGCGAGCTTGAACGATACTTCTTTGCCCCTAAAGGCCAGCAATGGTCCTACAAGGGCGGCAACGACAATTGGGGACTTGATGCAGAAGGCCTTTACGGAACCGAGCATCGTACACCGACAACCGGACGTGTGGACGTTCGTCTCCACATGATCGGAAACCCTGATCATGGCGTCCATTTTGCCTACCACAAATGGGATGGGCGAACGCGCCAAAAATTCGAATTCAGCTCGAAGGGAGACTTAAGGCGACTGCGCGAGCGGGTCTATTCACTACAAGGCGATCCCGTCCCGATCGGACTGTTCGTGCCATTTCCAAAGGCCTATCTCGCGCTCAAGGAATTCATCGAGACTGGAGGCGAGCTGCCCAAGAGCATAGAATGGATTGCGGGACAGGACATTCCCGCCGACGCCTTCGCCCGCCGGTGACGCGCTATTAATGGACGCGCCAGAGAAAAACTGCGGATCACAGCGTAGCAGATCGCAATCCCGCGTGTTGTAGCGAAAATCTGCGGACTGGCGGAGGGAGAGCGACTGGGATCCAACGGTCTCTGCAATTTCCTCGTGCTTTCAAGTGGATACGAAACCGTACTCCGGAGACCATTTTTTGATCATCGCTTGAGGAAAAGCAACTGAGACCCGATCATCCGACGTGTCCCGCGAGTTTCTGGAACGGGTG
>Ga0073934_10003589_pt1 | contig 28121 bp, 25 predicted proteins | sample LarsenN4metaG_FD_76834 | JGI IMG/M metagenome (GOLD analysis project Ga0073934, IMG submission 76834) | Hot spring sediment bacterial and archeal communities from British Columbia, Canada, to study Microbial Dark Matter (Phase II) - Larsen... ... | reverse complement strand
TAGAGGGGGTCGAGATGGATGGCATCACCCGCATCACCCGATTGAACCGGTTAGCGGGCCAGCAGGGGATCGGGCGGATCGATCTCCTGGAAAACCGTCTGGTCGGCATCAAATCCCGGGAAATTTACGAAGCCCCGGCCGCCACCGTTCTCCATAAGGCTCACCAGGCCCTGGAAGATATGACCCTCTCCAAGGAGGCGGCCCGATTTAAAACCCTGGTTTCCAAGGAATACGCCGACCTGATCTACAACGGTCTCTGGTTCTCGGCCCTTCACCAAGACCTGCTAGCCTTCGTGGCCAGCAACCAACGCTATGTCACGGGAACCGTCCGGGTTAAGATGTTTAAAGGCGTCTGCAGCGTGGTCGGACGTAAATCACCGTATTCCCTCTACAACCTGGCCTTAGCCACGTACGACTCCCGGGATACCTTCGATCACAGCGCCGCCATCGGATTTATCAAGATTCATGGCCTGGCCCAGAAAACCCAGGCCCAGGTGCAGCTCCTGGGAGAGACTTCAACCATCAAGGAACTTCCTTCTATCACTCCTCCCGCTTTAGATAAGGAACAGATGGAGGTCATCGAGAATAAATAACTTTGTCCATGGCCCGTTGTAGGGGCAACACCCCGGATCGCTCATAGCAGGCAATGGGCCACGGATAACCAGCAAATGATTCGAGAAAATTGGGTAAAAAAAGCGATCCGCGCCGGGCAAAAGACCATTGGGGGATGGCTTCAATTGGGCAGCCCGATGGCCGCAGAGATTATGAGCCAGGCCGGATTTGACTGGCTTCTGGTGGATTGCGAGCACAGTCCCGCCGACTTTCAAACCCTGATGGTTCAGTATCAGGCGATGAGTGCGACCAACGTCATCCCTCTGTGCCGGGCCCCCTGGAACGATGTGGTCGCCATCAAGCGGATCCTGGATGTAGGGGCCTACGGCGTTATGATCCCCTGGGTCAACGACAAGGAAGAGGCCGAGATGGCCGTAAAAGCCTGCAAGTATCCGCCGGAAGGAGTCCGGGGCGTGGCCACCAGCGTCCGGGCAGCCGGATATACGCGGCTTGGGATGGAGTATTTTAAACGGGCCAACGAGGAGGTCATGGTCATCGTTCAAATCGAGACCGCAACGGCGGTAGCCAACATCAAGGAGATCCTCTCGATCAAAGGCATCGATGTGGCTTTCATCGGTCCTGCGGACCTCTCCACGGCCTTAGGATACGCCGGAAATCGAGAACATCCGGAAGTTCAACAGGCCATCTCGGCGATTGAAAGCGCGGCGAAAGGGGCAGGCGTGGCCCTGGGAACCGTTTCCAGCAGCCTAGAACATGCCAAACAGCTTTGGAACAAGGGATATCAATTCATCCACCTGACCGGGGATGTCCACCTCTTAGCTAAGGGCTCTTCAGACCTGGTCAATAAGTTTAGGAGTGAGGTTCAACGATAACTCTTTAACCATGGAGACCCGGAGATCATAGGGTAGCCATCCTCTCTAAATCTCTGCGGCCTCTGGGCCTCCGGGGTTTTATCTACCTTGCGGTTTCCAAACTTCCATCTAAATGGTCGCGTGGCCCTCGTCACGGGGGGAGGCCGGGGGATAGGGCGGGCCATCGCCCTGGCTTTAGCCCACGCAGGGGCCGATGTCGCGATCAGCGGTCGGACCCTTTCCCAGCTCCAGGATACGGCCACTGAAATCCATGGACTGGGGCGTAAGTCCTTGACGGTGGTGGCCGATATCAGCAAGCTCCAGGATATCGAAAACATGGTCAGTACCACGGCCAAAGAGTTCGGAAAAATCGATATCCTGGTGAACAACGCCGGCATTAACAAACGGGTCCCCTCTGTGGAGGTAACCGAAGAACTCTGGGACAGCATCCTCGATACCAACCTCAAGGGGACTTTCTTCTGTTGTCAGGCTGTGGGAAAACTCATGCTGAAGCAGAGGAAGGGGAAAATCATCAACATCTGCTCCCTGACCAGCCAGATCGGTATGGAAACCATAGCTCCCTATGAGGCCAGTAAAACCGGAGTCCTGGGCCTGACCCGATCCCTCGCCGCCGAGTGGTCCAAACATGGAATCAACGTCAACGCCATCGGGCCGGGCTACCATGAGACAGACCTGACCAGACCCCTCCTCGAGAATAAGGCCTGGTTGGACAGGCTGATGCCCCGAATTCCCATCGGGCGCGTTGGGACCACGGAGGACCTCATGGGAGCTGCGGTCTTTCTGGCCTCGGACGCCTCCGATTACGTAAGCGGTGAGATTATCTACGTGGATGGGGGGTTCCTGTCTGGATGGAGCTGGACCTAACGGGGAGGGCCCTCACCCCTCCAATTCCAGGGCTTCCCGTATCACATCCTCCGGAAAACCCTTCCGCCAGAGGTAACTGGACAGGCGCCGCCGGGCTTTTATGTCGCGATCCGGCCCCTTCCCTTTTTTCCTAAGGGCCTCCCGGGCGAGCTCCACCAGATCTACCTCCCTGTAAATCTCGGGGATCACCCTCTCCAGGATCTCCCTGGGGATCCCCTTGTGAAATAATTCTTGTTCGACCCGACGCGGGCCGTAACCTTTGGAACGCAATCGGTTTTGTGCCCAGCTCCGTGCGTACGCTTCATCGTTCAGATAATTAGAGGTTTTCAGCTCGGCGATGACGCGAGCCAGGATTTCTGGAGGGACTTCCCTGGCGAGGAGTTTATCCTGAAGTTCTTTGACCGTCCTGGGGCGGCGGGCCAGAAGTTTATAAGCGTAATTTCTGGATTTAAGGAACAAATCTTGGTTCACAGAGGGGAGGAGCGGCCTCAAGCCTGCCCTGGTTGGAAAAAAGGGGACCTGACGGCGATACCCCATTTAATACTTGGTGAACGATCCAGGCGAGGGGGTTTGAGGTCGTTTGGTCTTTTCTTTCGCAGTCGCCGTAGATAGTAACTCCGTGGCCAACTTTTCCTTGACCGTCTCTTCCGTAGATTGGATGCCTTTGACTTTAAGGGCAAAATCGCTGGGTCGGGTGCTCTGCAGCAGAGCCTCTTCGTACGTGATAAGCCCTTCCTGGTAAAGCTGCATTAAAGCCTGATCGAAGGTCTGCATTCCATATTGAGAGGCTCCTGCAGCAATGATATCCGGGATTCTAAAGGTCTTCGCCGGGTCCACGATGCATTCGCGGATGATATCAGTGACGATCATAATTTCGACGGCGGGGACACGCCCTTTATCATCCGCCTTGCGAACCAGACGCATGGAGACGATCCCTTTTAGCACTTCCGCCAGCTCCAGGCGTATTTGTTGATTCTGATGGGGAGGAAACATGGAAAGGATCCGATTGACCGTTCCCATGGCGTCCGCGGTGTGCAGCGTGCTCATCACCAGATGGCCGGTCTGCGCAGCCGTAATCGCCGTCGACATGGTCTCTAGATCCCGCATTTCTCCCACCAGGATGACATCAGGGTCCTGGCGAAGGGCGCTCCGCAGGGCTTTATTAAACCCTAAAGTGTCCGTCCCCACCTCCCGCTGATTAACCAGGCTCTTTTTATCCCTATGGAGGAACTCGATGGGGTCTTCGATGGTAATGATATGGGAATCAATATGGGAGTTGATGTGGTCGATCATGGCCGCCAGGGTTGTAGATTTACCGCTCCCGGTAATCCCCGTCACAAGGATCAAGCCTCTGGGCTCCAGGGACAATTCCTCCAGGACGGGAGGCAGGTGGAGCTCTCGGATGGTCAGGATTTTGATGGGGATGGACCGGAGCACGATGCCGATGCTCCCCCGCTGACGAAAGATGTTGCAGCGGAATCGCCCCAAACCCGGTAAACTATAAGCCAGGTCGATCTCGTTACTTTCCATGAACTCCTGCTTATGGCGTTTATTGATCAGGATCTGGGAAGCGATGGCCACCATATCCTCATGGGTAAGCCTTTGATGTTCGGTAATAGGGCGGAGGTTTCCATCGATCCGGATCACGGGAGGACTCCCTACTTTAAGATGTAAGTCGGATGCTTGACGTTCTACCATCTGCTTTAAGAGCACGTTGACGTCCATATTTTACCCTCCCAGGTCTTCCCCCTCCGGTTCTTGGAGAGATCCGGATAGTCCAAATTTTTCTCGGATCTTCTCTTCCAGAATCCGCGTCAGTTCCGGATGCTCTTTCAAGTATGCCTTGGCGTTTTCCTTCCCCTGCCCGATTCTCTCATCCCCGTAGGCGTACCACGTCCCGCTCTTATCGATGAGCCCTACCTGGACGGCCAGATCCAGAACGTCGCCTTCCTTGGAGATGCCCTCATCGTACATGATATCGAATTCTACCTCTTTAAACGGTGCCGCGACTTTATTTTTGACAATTTTCACCTTAGTTTGGTTCCCGACGATATCCTGACCTTGTTTAATCGAAGCCATGCGGCGAATCTCAATGCGTTGGCTGGCGTAGAATTTAAGAGCTCTCCCCCCGGTGGTCGTCTCCGGGTTTCCAAACATCACTCCGATTTTTTCACGAATCTGGTTAATGAAGATGACGGTGGTTCGAGACTTACTGATCGCCGCCGTCAATTTTCTAAGGGCCTGGGACATGAGCCTGGCCTGTAGCCCCATCTGAGCATCCCCCATCTCTCCCTCTAATTCTGCTTTAGGAACCAGGGCAGCGACGGAGTCAATGATAACGACGTCCACGGCTCCGCTTCGGACCAATAGCTCTGTAATTTCCAGGGCCTGTTCCCCCGTGTCCGGTTGAGAGATCAGCAGCTCCTCGGTCTGGACGCCCAGTTTCTTAGCATATTTCGCATCCAGCGCGTGCTCTGCGTCGATAAACGCGGCAATCCCTCCCCGCTTCTGGGCCTCGGCGGCGATGTGTAAAGACAGGGTCGTCTTACCGGAGGATTCCGGCCCGTAGATTTCTATAATTCGGCCCCTCGGGACCCCCCCCACCCCCAAGGCGATATCCAAGGACAGGCAACCCGTGGGGATGACGGCAACCTTCTCGATGGCCCCCTCTTCCCCTAACCGCATGATCGTCCCTTTCCCGTACTGCTTCTCAATTTGGGCCAGGGCGACCTCCAACGCCTTCCTTTTCTTTTCGTTATCTGCCACCATCCCTTCAACCCCTCCTTTAATCATGAAACTGGTTGCATAGATATTCTGACCCTTTACCTCTCTTTTGGTTGAAACTTTTTTGGTTGAAACCATACCAGTATAAACTTTTTTTGTCAACCTCTACTTTAACAAAAACAGAGATCTTTGTCAAAACGCTTGACTTATCCAGGTTGGGGTGTATAATTTCTTTGTTTTCTCGCTGGGAGGATGCCCCGATTCGCCTCTACTTCCTCCGAGGAAGAGACGCGAGGAGTTACCGGAGCACTCAAAGGGCAGGCTTCTTGCCTTACAAGGGTTCATCAGGGCGAAAAGCGGATATCTGATCAAGAGGATTCCCTGGGGGGGGGTCTCCCCTCTTTTTAGATCAAAAAGCTCGATGGTTCGTGTACTTGTAATTGATCCGACCAAGTTTTTTACCGAAAGATACTATGAGCTCCTCATAGAGAAAGGGTATCTTTGTGCCTTGGTCGAGAATGAAAAGACCCTTCAGGAGCAGTTATCGAAACCTATTGACCTGCTTATTGCAGATATAGACGGACCGGGATTAAATCACCTGGCTACGGTTCGCCAGATAAAACCCTACCTGCCCATCCTGGCCCTTTCAGCCCGGGCCTCCCTGGAGTTGGCTCAAAGCCTTCTGAGGCTAAGGGTTCAAGACTTGCTCCCTAAATTTGTAAAACCCGGGGAGCTCCTGGCGACCCTGGAAGATATCCTGCTCAATCCCGCCAGGATCTACTATCGAGAAAAACCGATCCTCCTGGCCGAACTTGAGGAAAAAATCCACGAGCTCTCCATCTTCAATGAGCTGGCCCGAACGCTCACCTCCACCCTGGAGTTAAACGAGGTCCTTCGAATTATCATGGTTAAAATCAAGGACCTGGTCAAATCCGAAGCCCTGTCGCTCTTGTTATTGGACGAAAAAAATAAAGAATTGGTTTTCTCTGCTTCGGAGACTTCTGAAACGAACAAACTTAAAGGCGTTCGACTTAAACTGGGGCAAGGCATTGCGGGGTGGGTGGCCCAAACGAGGCAGGCTCTTCTGGTGGAAGACGTTTACAAAGATCCGAGATTTTTTCAAGAAATTGATAAGATCCATAGCTTCAAAACCCGATCGATCATGTGCGTCCCGCTCCTTCATAAGGATAAGCTCGTGGGGGTTATCGAAGTGATTAACAAGTACGGAGGAGGTGCCTTCACCGAAGAAGAGTTGAAAGTTCTTATGGAACTTGGCGGTGAATTCTCTGAAAAGATTCAAAACGCCCTCCCCTCTGAAGCCAACCGGGTCTTCAAGGACCTGATCGCTCAGACGAAGAACCTTACCAAGGCGGAGGCTTTCTCTGTATTGATCCCGGACGAGGAGAGAAAAGAGCTCATCATCTCTGCCTCGGAGACCCTGCGGGGCGGCAAGGTCGAAGGCCTCCGGTTAAAACTGGACCAGGGCATCGCGGGTTGGGTGGCCAGCACCCGGGAGCCTTTGCTGGTCAATGACGTACAGAAAGACCCCCGATTTTTCAAGGGGGTAGATAAGCTTAGTAATTTTCAAACGAAATCCATCATCTGCGTTCCCCTGGTCTCCAAGAACAACCTGCTTGGCGTCATGGAGGTGATCAACAAAGCCGATGGGTCTTCCTTTACGGAAAAAGAATTCCAGCTAGTAAGGTCCCTTGCAGACCATGCCGCCATTGCCCTCGAAAATGCGACCCTCTACCGGCAGGTGGAGTTATCTTCCATTACCGATGACCTCACCAAACTCTATAACTCCCGATACTTACATCGGTTCCTGATCCAGGAGATCCAGCGGTCCAAAAGGGAGAGCCTCCAGGTCTCCGTCCTCCTGCTCGATCTGGATAATTTTAAAACGGTCAATGATACTTATGGCCACCTGGTGGGGAGTCAAACCCTGGTTGAAGTGGCCCAGATCATCAAAAGCAAGGTCAGGGAAATAGACGTTGCTGGCCGATTTGGAGGCGATGAGTTTATCATTATCTTACCCGAAACCGGACCCGATAGGGCCGTCTCCATCGCCGAGGAGATCCGGAAGAGCATCGAGGACTTGACCATCCTCAAAGATTTTGATCTGAATATTTCCATGCTCAGCGCCAGCATCGGCGTGGCCACTTATCCCGATCATGGGAAGGAGGCCGAAGAACTTATCCATAAAGCGGACAAAGCCATGTATCAAATTAAACAACAGTCTAAAAATGGGGTGAGACTCGCAAGTTGATTCTAAAAACGTAAAACGATCCCCAGATGACGTAGTCCTACGCAGGTAGGTCTACAGTCCATCCCCGGATGGATTCGGATAAAAAAAGGAAGGTGCCCCCTGCGTTCAACGGCGTAATTGGCGGATGGTCTTACGTTTTATACATCGTCTAGCTTCTGAATAATGCGCAAAATCCTGTTGACGTGGTTAAGTGTTTTGACCCTTTTTCAAACTCCTGTCAGTTTCGCACAAGAAGCCGTTCCAGTTTCCTCTCCCACGACCTTTAGCCCTCCATCCCCAGGCTTATGGGATATCTTTGGAACACCGGCGATCAGTTCGGATTCCCAGGGAGCCAGCTGGGTAGTCTGGTCCGGTTCTGTGGGGACCGGTTATCATCTCTTTTATAGTCGCGGAGAATGTAGGGGAGCCGGGGTAAATTCTGCATGTCGGCCCGACTGGTCGCCGGCGCAGGGGATGAGCTTTTTATTCTCCGGCGTGGAGCAATATGCGCCCTCTGTAGCTCTGGATCCGGCGGGGTATCCTTGGGTCGTTTGGGTGGGCTACGATGGGACAGATGAAGATCTTTTTTACAGTCGGTGGACCGGATCTCAATGGACGCCCGAAAGCAAGATCTCGTCAGACCCCTCTAGCCTGGATAAGACGCCTTCCCTCGTCATAGATCCTCAGGGAACCGCCTGGGTTACCTGGACGCGGTGGAGAGAGGGCCAAAAGGACATCTACATAGCCCACTGGACGGGTTCTCGATGGACCCTACCCCAGAAAGTCAATTCCCCGAGGGTGACGTCCAACCTGTCCCCTCAAATCGTTCTGGATCATCAAGATCGACCCTGGATTTTCTGGGCCGGATTCGATGGAACGGACGATGACATTTATTACTCCTACTGGAACGGCCAGGGATGGCAGCCCGAGGCCAGGGTTAACTTCAACGATACCGTACCGGACGTAACCCCCTCGGCGACGGTGGATGAGACCGGAACCATTTGGGTCGCATGGAGTGGGTTCGACGGAGAAACTTATCGAATCTACTTTAGCTATTGGACGTTAGCGGGCTGGGCCCCGGAGGCCCTCGTAACCTCAAGGAGGGACGACCCATCGGGTCCCCCCTCCTCCTCGGAGACGTCCCCTTCTATATCCGCCGGCTTTTCAAAATATCCCCTGCTCGCCTGGAGCAGCGCAGAGGGCCCTCAACGAAAAATTTCCCTGAGCCGATGGGACGGCAGCTTATGGAGCCAACCCTTCGAGCTAAGGACCAACAACTCAACAGGTCCTTCCCCCACGGAATCTTCTTATCCTTCTTACGCAGAGTCCCCCATCGTTTGTAGCCTCTCGTCCCGACAGGCCATCGTCTTGTGGTCAGCGACCCACGTAGAAGCCGATCTGAGGTCGACCTCTACGCCTTCACTGCACGCGCGATTCCTGGAGTTAGACTCTCTCCGGTCCCCCCTCTTCAACGATCAGCCCCCGGCGACCCCTAACGGCGGGCGGCAGACGACGAACAACGCACCGAAGGCTATGAGCAACGGAAGTTTTCTGGATAACGAAGGTTACATCGCTTTTGGAGATAGCATTACAGCCGGGGACGGAGATGAAGAGAACCTGGGAGGTTATCCTCCCCGACTGGAATCCCTCCTGGACCAGCAGGTCGCTCCTTCCACCGTGCTTAATGAGGGGGTCCCGGGAGAAACGACTTCCCAGGGAGTAGGCCGAATCAGGCAAGTGCTTCAACAGGACCAGGCCCGTTACGTTCTCCTCATGGAGGGGACCAACGATATCTTTTTAAAGGTCTCCACCGGCACCATTATTTTTAACCTGAGCACCATGGTAGATAGATCCCTTTCCTTCGGGACAATTCCCCTGCTCGCAACGATCATTCCTCTGCGCAACCTCCCCGGGGACCCTCCCACGGACCCTGGAAACGTAGCTACCCAGGACTTAAACGAGGAGATCCGACAACTCGCCCAGGATAAAGGTATTGTTTTGGTGGATCAATTCCAGGCCTTTAGTGACTATCCCAACTACCAGACCGCCCTTTACGCGGACCGGCACCACCCTAACGCTCGTGGCTACGACCTCATGGCACAAACCTGGTTTAATAGGGTTTTAGAAGCTCGGGTCGACGGGTCCGTCTCCGTCCTGCTCAACCGGAACAGCTTCTTTTCCCTCAGCGTTCTGGAGACCTGGGTCAGCTTATCGGTAACCGCCGGGGCCCTGGATTTTTATCTTCGCCTGGCAACTCCCGAGGGAACCCTGTTTTATTTAACGAGGCCAAATCGGCTCGGGGCTCCGAACACGGTCCTTCCCCTTAAGACAGGACTCTTCCTCCAGGAGGCGGTGAATTTAGCGGTTCTCTATCTGTTTAAGGGCACGGAACCTCCAGGTACTTACACCTGGACGGCTATTCTGAGTCTCCCCGGGAGCGATATCGGAAACCCGAATAACTGGGTCAGTTCCTATTCGGTCAGCTTTGCCTTCGCTCCATAGTTGATCGCTCAACTGTCGAGGAAGCCCCAGAAAGGGGATAATTCCCCTCGGCCCCTCCTGGACCAGAAGGGGCCTCTACTTCGCGGCAGGTTCCATTTTGGAGGGTTCTCCGCCGGCCAGGGCCGGATTTAAGCCATCTGTAACCACCGGCTCCAGATGGGTATGGTTTTTTATCCAGTCGCGGATCTTACGTTCCCGTTGGACCCGGTCCCTTCCCGTAAAAGAGAGCACCTCCAGGCGCCGGATCTCGTTTCCGTCTGAGGCCCTCAAAACACCCACGCTGTGAGCGATGTTAGGGACGTTAGGGTCGTCGAAATGGATGATCTCGGCCTTAACGATAACGCCTTTTTCTGCCTCGCCGATCAGCTTACCATGGACATTTCCCAGATACTCTCGCACGACCATTGTAGAAGAACGGGCGCACGGGGGAGCGGGAGAATGGAGGGTCCCCTAGGTTTCTCCCGCTCTCCCGTGCGCCCTTTCCTTATCTACAAGTTTATCTTAAAAAACTTAGCGAGTGGTCCGCCCATCGAAACAGAGGGGACCAGTACACGCCAAACAGGACGGTCAGGGCCATTAAAACCCCAATTAACCCATCGTAGAGGGGTTGCCGGGGAACCTGGGTTCGTTCGGTAGCCTCGTCCAGAAACATCGCCTTAATGATCCGGGCATAGTAGTACAAAGAGACTACGCTGTTTAAGAGCCCTATGACGGCCAGCCAATACAGCTTTTCTTCAATGACTGCCGCAAAGAGGAAGAACTTTCCGACAAATCCGGCCAGGGGAGGTATACCGGTCAAAGAGAAGAGAAAAACACCCATGGCACAGGCCAGGTAAGGCATGCGCCAGGCCAGCCCGGTATATCCGCTAATCTCTTCGCTACCTAACTGATTGGACACATAAATAACCACCAGAAAGGCCCCGAGGTTCATGATCAGGTAGACCACCAGATAGAACAACATGGCTCGGATTCCCTCATTGGTGAGCACAGAAAACCCCATCAGGATATAGCCTACGTGGGCGATGCTGGAATAGGCCAGCAGGCGCTTCAGATTGTTCTGCACGAGGGCCACCAGGTTCCCCAGGGTCATGGTTACGGCGGAAATGATAGCCATAAGCATGGGCCATTCTAAATGGCTCAAAGCCGTCCAGGTTCCCGGATGTTCCGAGGACGGAAGGGACAGGGCCTCATAAAAGAAACGAATCATGGCTGCAAAACCGGCAGCCTTAGGGCCAATGGAGAAAAAGGCGGTTATAGGGGTGGGGGCGCCCTCGTAGACGTCAGGCGCCCACATGTGGAAGGGGACGGACGCGATTTTATAGCCAAAACCGGCCAGCATAAGGATGACGGCCACCGACACCGCCAGTGCCTGGGGGCGATCTTGCTGAGCCAGAGCGGCCTGGACCTCCGTAAAGCTCAGGGTTCCGGTTAATCCATAAATTAAAGAGATCCCGTAGATCATGACCCCCGAGGCGACTCCCCCGTAAATGCAATACTTCAAGGCGGCCTCGCTGGACTTCCGGGTGGTCTTCAGATAGCCGCTCAAAACGTAGGAAATGACGCTGACCATCTCCAGCGCCATGTAGACCATTAAAAGGTTCGTGGCCGAAGCAAATAACATCATAGCCAGGGTAATGGCGAGCAAGAGGGAATAGTACTCGCCCTGTTCCACCGGGATAATTTCTCGGGACCGCAGCGAAATGACAACGATCAGGAAGGTCGATAAGGCAAAGATCACCTTAAAGAAAAGCGCGAAGTTATCGACGGCCACCATCTTATGGAAGAGCCAGTACCCCTCCGTGGGGAACATCCGAACGACGGATAGGAGCGCAAGACCTAATCCAACCAGGGTTAAGCCGGCCAGCAAGGAGGAGTTGTTCGCCGTTCGCCGTCCGTGGTAGGGACGATCCGGCAGGTCTCCATTACTGCGAGGGATTTCGGACCGGGGACCCAGGACGGCCCTCGACCCGGGGATCAGATCGACCAGGAACAGTAGCACAAGGAAACCCGATAAAATCAACTCCGGATAAAAGTACGCTAAGCTTTGAAAATTGCTAAGCTCCATGTGGAGAGGCGAAAGGAGCAAGGCGAAAGGAAACAAGATCCTTTCTCTTTCGCCCTTCGCCCTTCGCCTGTTTTATAGGAACGATCGGACGAGCTCATTGAGTTGAACCAGGGAGGTGTTCAGCAAGTTGAGCACCGGCATAGGATAAAACCCTAACAGGATCACGATAAGGCCCAGAGGAATCAGCGTAAACAGCTCTCTGGGGTTGATCTCAGGGAGGGTGGTGTACTTGGGATTTAAAGGGCCTAAGAAGACCCGTTGCATCGTCCAGAGCATGTATCCGGCAGTTAGAATAACTCCGGTGATCGAAAGGATCGTAATCAAAGTGTACTTCTGAAAAGCTCCTAAAAATACCAGGGCTTCGCTGATGAAGGCGCTCAATCCAGGCAATCCCAGCGCAGCGAAGAAAGCCAGCCCGGTCACGCCGCTATAAATCGGCATCTGTTGGGCCAGACCACCAAAGCCCTCGATTTGACGGTGATGGGCCCGATCGTAGATGACCCCGACGATCAAAAAGAGCATGGCCGTGATCGTGCCATGGTTAAACATTTGAAAAACGGCCCCGTTAATCCCTTCCGCCGTAAAACTAGACATACCCAGGAGCACGTAGCCCATGTGGCTGATGCTGGAGTACGCCACCAGTTTTTTCAGGTCCTTCTGGGCCATGGCACAGAGCGCTCCATAGATGATGTTGATCATGCCCATAACGGCCAGGAAATAGGAAAAGTGAACGGTCGCCTGGGGGAGCATGGGATAGTTGATCCGAAGAATCCCGTAAGTCCCCATTTTGAGAAGGATCCCGGCCAGGATCACGCTGATGGCCGTGGGCGCCTCCACGTGGGCGTCGGGGAGCCATGTATGGAAAGGAAACACCGGCACTTTAATGGCAAATCCAATATAAAGGGCCAGCCAAAGCCACCACTGTGCCTGGAAGCTGTAGGAGGTGTTGGCCGCGATCAGCCGGGTCATATCGAAGGTATGGGGGGTATTGACAAAATAGAAGTATAAAATGCAGACCAGCATGAGGGCGCTTCCCACCAGGGTATAGAGAAAGAACTTAATGGCGGCGTAGGGGCCTCCCCGGACCATCCCATCCGGGTCCACGCGGGAGGGGCTTCCCCAGATTCCGATGAGGAAATACATGGGAAGGAGCATCACTTCCCAGAAAATGAAGAAGAGGAAGAAATCCAGGGCTGCGAAAACCCCCATCATCCCCGTATCCAGGAGCAGGAAAAGGCATAAATAGCCCCGGACAGCTTTATCGATCCCCCAGGAGGCAAAAATACAGATGAAGCCAAGGAGGGCCGTCAATAACACCATGGAAACGCTGATCCCATCGATTCCCAGGAAGTAATCGATGTTAAAGTAAGGGATCCAGGGAGCGCGCTCCACAAACTGAAAACCGCCAGAGGCCCGATCAAACCTGATGAAAATGTAAAGAGCCATGACCAGAGGAAAAAAAGTCGTCAGGGCCGCGACCCGCTTCATAAGTTCCTCCCGGCTCTTAGGCAGGAAGAGAATAACGGCGGCCCCGATTAAAGGGAAAAAGACGATCCAGGAGAGCACATGCTTCCCCAGCATGAAAAGGGAAATAATCCCTGGAACGGCCACTAACACATATGCAATCCGCGCTACTATATCCATGGTCTACTGTTCGTGGTCCATAGTCCGTGATCCGCGGCAGGACGGACGACCCACCGGGTCGTTCCCACGGCGGACGACGGACTAAATAAACGTCCTTATTAAAATAATGACAACCACCCCTCCTAAAACGGCAAAGAGATAGCTCTGGACCTGACCGGTTTGAATTTTCCTCAGCCGGCTTCCTGAAAGGAGGGTTCCGCTGGCGACTGCGTTGACGAGACCGTCTACAAACGTGTTATCCAGCCAGCCGTTAAAGGCAGAGAATGCCGCCGTAATACGGGCAGTTCCGTTGACAATCCCGTCAATAACCCTCAGATCAAACCGGGCGGAAGCCGCGTTAAGCCTTAGAAGTCCTTTGACGAAGACGGCCTCGTAGATTTCATCCACATAGTACTTATTCAAGATCAGATCATAGAGCATGCTGAACCTGGCCGAGAGCCTGCCAGGTAACTCCGGCCTGATGAGATACAGAAAAGCGGCCGCGGCTATACCTACGAGCCCCATGACCACAGAAATGGCCATCAACGCCATCTCCGGGCCGGCGGAATGCTCTACGGTTTGAGCGGCGGCATGGGGCGCCCCTCCGTGCGCCCCTGCAAAGACCGGGGCCAGAAACTCCGGTACCCCGAACCATCCCCCGATCACCGAAAAAACGGCCAGGGCGAGGAGGGGGTAGGTCATCGTCCAGGGGGATTCATGGGGATCACGACGATGTCGGGGGGCCGCGTGGATTTTCGGTCCACCGTGGGCGTCCTCCTCTTCATGGCTCTCCGGTTCGAGAGGGCCCCCGTGGGGTTCGCCGGGTTCCGAGCGAAGTTCTCCAAAAAAGGTCATAAACACCAGGCGAGACATATAAAAAGCCGTCAGCCCTGCCCCGATGGTTCCTGCCAGCCAGAGGAGCTTTGGCAAAAAGGGGAAAATAGGGTTAGGATGGCTGAAAGCACTTACGAGGATTTCGTCTTTGCTATAAAACCCGGCAAGGGGAGGGATTCCGGAGATGGCCAGCCAGGCGACGATGAACGTCCAGAAGGTGATGGGGAGGTAGTTGCGTAATCCTCCCATCTCCCGCATATCCTGCTTACCCCCCATAGCGTGGATGACGCTCCCGGAGCCTAAAAAGAGCAGGGCCTTAAAGAAGGCGTGGGTCATCAGGTGAAAGATGCCCGCCGTATAGGCCGCGACCCCCATGCCGAGGAACATATACCCTAACTGGCTGACGGTGGAGTAGGCCAGAACTCGTTTAATGTCGTTCTGTGCCAGGCCGATGGTGGCGGCTAGGAGGGCCGTAAGCGTTCCGATGAGGGCGACCACCGTCAGGGTAAAGGGGGCCATACTGTAGAGAAAATTCAACCGCCCGATCATGTATACCCCCGCCGTAACCATGGTGGCCGCATGGATCAGGGCGCTGACCGGGGTAGGGCCCGCCATGGCATCGGGTAACCAGACATACAAGGGGACCTGGGCAGACTTACCCGTAGCCCCCAGAAAGAGAAATAAAGTGATGAACGTCGCGGCCTGGATGCCCAGGATGGTCTCATCCGCCAGTAAATGGGCGTTTGCAGCCATCTCCCGAAAATTGACGGTCCAGACTCCGTGCCCTCCCAAAGCCCAGAACAACGCGAAGATCCCTACCAGGAACCCAAAATCGCCGATGCGGTTGACCACAAACGCTTTCATACCGGCCACGGCGTTGGCGGGTTTTCGATACCAAAAGCTGATAAGGAGATAGGAACAAAGGCCCACCCCTTCCCACCCTACAAACATCAAAAGGATATTGTCGGCTAAAACTAGTACCAACATGGAAAAGGCAAAGAGATTCAGGTAGGAAAAGTACCTCCAATAGCTCGGATAGGGATGCCCTTGCTCATCGTGCTCGTCATGCCACATATAGCCAACGGAGTAGAGGTGGATTAAGAAGCCTACGCCGGTTACCACCAGGATCATAATGCAAGAAAGGGGATCCACCAGAAAGGAAACCTCCGCTTTGAGATTCCCAATGTGCAGCCAGGTGTAGACCGTATGGACCAGCACCCTCTCCTCCGGAGCCCGCAGGAGCAAGTTTATAAAGCTAAAAAAGGAGATGAGAAAGGAGACAAACATAGTCCCGCAGGCTATCCAGCTAATAACCAGCTTGCCTTGTTTCTCACCGAGTTGCTTAAGGAGCCGGGAGCCTAAAAGACCGTTGACTAGGGCTCCTAACAAGGGCATCAGGGGTATGATCCAGATAAGATGTCTCATTCGTCCGTCGTCCGTCGTCCGTTGTCCGTCGTCCGTTGTAAGGATGCAAAACCAGGCATCCGTCCCCAACGGACCCCAGACCAGGGACCCTGGACAAGTTTCTATTCTTTCATGAGATCGGCTTCATCCAGGTTAACCGTATTCAGTTGTCGATAAATATTTAGCACGATGGCCAGCGCCACGGTCGCCTCTGCGGCAGCCAACATGATGACGAAGATGGCAAACATAATCCCGTCGATGTTCAGGGTTCCAAACCGGGCGAAGGCTACAAAGTTAAGATTGGCGGCGTTAAAAATCAACTCGACGCCCATAAGGACCGCTACAGCATTTCGCCGCGTCAGGACGCAGAAAAAACCTAAACCAAACAGCACCGCGCTTACCAATAAATAATGTTCCAGCACTATCATCAAAAAGTGACTCCAGCGGCTTAAGGGGCTCAAGGGGCTCAAGGGGTTCGGGTTGAGAACAACCAACCGGAACCCTTCCCAAAACTTAGCCCCCTTGAGCTCACTTTAGCGCGCTTTTATCCTTGTCTTCCCCGGGCTATGAATACGGCCCCCACTAACGCCGTCAATAAGACGAGAGAGGCGATCTCAAAGGGGAGAACGTAGTCGGTCATAAAAAGGGCTCCAATTCGGGCGGTCGTAGGGGACAGATCGGGGACCGAAACGGTAGGCCACTCCGTTCGGTAAATTACGCTGACTAAAAGAATCAGGACCAGCAGAACGACTCCAGCCGCGGGGCCCAGGCGCATGGATTCGTTGCTCAAATGGATCTGATGAATCCGGTGGGTGAGCATGACGCCGAACAGGAGCAAAACCAGGATTCCCCCCACATAGATTAAAAGCTGGGTGGCTGCAAGGAAATCTGCCGCCAGGAGGACGTACAGCCCGGCAACTCCGAAGAACGTGAAAAGCAGGGAGAAAGCCGAGTAGACGATGTTCTGCGAGAAGGCGACAATGGCAGCAGACACGATGGTAATGGCCGCAAACGCGGTAAAGATGATGACGAGTAGCATGAATGGGAGAGTGGGAGAACGGGAGAATGGGAGAGGTTTCATGGGTTCTTCCATGCCCCCACTCCCCCCTCCTCTCTTTTATCTTCTTCAGTAAGAAACCCCTTTCTTAGCAAAACGGAGGAGCAAATCAGATCGGTCATAGACGGTCTCCTCATAGGCATCGGTCATAATTAAGCATTCCGTAGGACAGGGCTCTGTACAGAGTCCACAGTAACAGCAGAGGGTCATATCGATATCGAACTGGGTCACGAACAGCTTTTTCTTGGTGCCATCCGAGGTGACCCCCAGGTCCACTTCTTTGGGAGCCTTGGGAGCATCTATAAAGATGCAATCTACGGGGCAAGCCCTCGCACACTGCAGACATCCGATGCAATCTTCTATCTTACAGAACAGCATTCCCCGGGTTCTTTCTGGATAATCCAGCTTTTCATGGGGGTATTGTAAAGTAATCGGTCGACTCCATAAGTGGCGCCAGGTCACTTTCATGCCTACCAGCACTGTCCAGACCGCAACGAAAACATTTCGGAAATATTCTCTCATAAGCAGGGTTGAGGGTTAGAAGGTGAGAGTTAAAGTAAGGAAAGAATAACTCTCAGCTCCCGGCCCTCAACACTTTCGTGGGCTGCGCCTGGTTCCCTAGCAGTATCCAGCCGGCGGCCCCCAATAAACAGACGGTTAATATCCATGCGACAAGCTCCCACACCGCAGGCGGTTGGAGCAATATCCAGGCGCTGACCCCAAATAAACAGGCGAAGGAAAAGGGGAGCAGAACTTTCCAGGACATGTACATGAGCTGGTCCACACGCAAACGGGGCAAAGTCCAGCGCAACCACATCATGAGAAAAACGAAAAAGATGCTTTTAAGCACAAATATGATGGGAGCCAGGCCGGAAAGGGCCGCCGAGAAGATAGGCGCCTCCCACCCACCTAAAAACAGCGTGGTCACGATGGCTCCGACCAGAAACATATTTGCGTATTCGGCCAGGAAGAAGAAGGCAAAGCGCATGCCGCTGTACTCGGTATGGTAACCCGCCACCAGCTCAGATTCAGCCTCCGGAATATCGAAGGGGGTTCGGTTAACCTCGGCCAGTGCGGCGATAAAGTAGACTACACAAGCGATAAATCCGAAAGGAGGGTTACGAAAGAGGAACCAATTCCAGAAACCTCCGGATTGCGCTTCGACAATGGCTCGCAGGCTTAAACTTCCAGCCGGTAGAATGGCCGACAGCAGCGCAACCCCGACCGGGATCTCGTAGCTGATGATCTGGGCGGCAGAGCGCATGGCCCCATACAAAGCCCACTTGTTGTTGGAAGACCAGCCGGCCATAATGATCCCAATGACGGTCAGTGAAGAAACCGATAGGATGTAGAAGATCCCGATGTTTAAATCTGCGACCATCAGGCTCCGGCTAAAGGGTACGACCACAAAGGCCGAGAACGCCCCGACAAAGACGATGATGGGAGCCATCACAAACAGCGGCTTATCCGCCAGGGCCGGAATAATATCCTCTTTAACGAAGAACTTAATCCCGTCGGCGATCGACTGAGCCCACCCATGCCAGCCTCCGACCTCCATGGGTCCGTAGCGGTCCTGTATATGCCCCGCGACCTTCCGCTCCAGCCAGACAAAGAACATGACCAGAACAGAAATAAAGGCCAGGATGACGGCGCTGGAGGCGATCATAACCAACAGGTAGAGGAGAGGCCGCGGAATTACCCCCCAAACTTCATAGTTATTGATCAGATAATCGACAAAATCTCTCATTTCTAAGGTGCTTAGAGCGGGCTAAAGTTTAAAGTGACCGGAGAGAGCTCAAGTCGATTTTTCCACTTGAGCTCACCGCCGGACTTTAACGCATCCCTAACGATCGATCTCGCCCAATACGATATCCAGGCTTCCTACGATAGCCACCATATCTGCGATCATGCCGCCTCGGGCGATTTCATGAAACACACTCATTGCCGTGAAACAGGGGGATCGGACCTTCAAGCGATAGGGTTGCTGAGAGCCATCGCTGACCAGGTAATAGCCCAGCTCGCCCCGGGGCGTTTCAGTACGGACATAGACTTCTCCTTTGGGCGGCTTGATCGCCTTTAATCCTTCTGGAGCGATGAAATCGCCTTCAGGGATTTGGTTCAAAGCCTGGCGGACGATCTTAGCGCTTTCGCGCATCTCCCGGATTCGGACCCAGTATCGGTCCCAGCAATCTCCGACCGTCCCCATTTCACCGGTTCCAATGGGGATATCGAACTCAAATCGATCGTAGATGGAGTAAGGGTCATCCCTCCGGAGGTCCCATCTCATCCCGGAGCCTCGCAGATTAGGCCCCGTGACTCCGTAACTGATCGCCATCTCCAGGGGCAGAATCCCCACGTTGGCGGTTCGTTCGATGAAGATTTTATTGAAAGTCAGGATCTCGTTGTACTCCTTAATTTTAGGCTCAAAATAGTCGATGAACGCCCGGACTTTTTCAAGCCAGCCGGGGGGGGCGTCCTTGGCGACCCCGCCGATCCTGGGATAATTGTAGAGAAGCCGTGCCCCCGAGATCTCCTCGAAAAGGTCCAGGATTTTCTCGCGATCCCGGAAGGCGAACATGAAGGGGGTAAAAGCCCCTATATCCAACCCATACGTGCCAAAAGCCAGGAGGTGGCTGGCAATTCGATTGAGCTCGCCCACAATGACCCGCAGGTACTCGGCCCGCTCCGGCACCTTAATCCCCATCAGCCTTTCCACCGTGATCGCGTAACCTAGGGCGTTATTCATGGAGCCCACGTAATCCATCCGGTCCGTATAAGGAATGACCTGGGGGTAGGTGACGCTCTCCGCGTGCTTCTCGAAACATCGATGCAGATAGCCAATGTGGGGGACCGCCTCCTTGACCACCTCCCCGTCTGTTCTGAGCACCAATCGCAGCACCCCATGAGTACTGGGGTGTTGAGGTCCCATATTGAGGAGCATCTCATCGCTTTGGAGCTCTTCTTTAATCCCTTCTTTAAGAAGATCTGCAGTCTCTAGCATATTTAAACCGGCCTCATAGCCCACGACCCATGGCCAAGGGTGACCCATCGGATCGCCCCTACGACGGATTATGGACAAGGGACAACGGACAACTATTCTGTCTTTCCATCCGGTTTCGCGGCTTGGGGGGATGCGGTTGTACCAGGCTTTGCAGCTTTGGGGGCCGCGGAGGTTGCAGGCTTCGCAGCTTTTTCCACCTTCGGCTTCTGCTTAGCCTGGTAGAGAGGATCAGGAGGCTCGGCCACTTCCACACGAATGCCGTGATAGAACTCTTGGGTTTTATAATCCTTACGAAGGGGATAACCTTCCCAGTCATCCGGGCAGAGAATCCTTCTCAAATCGCTGTGGTTCTCGAACTGGATCCCGAACATATCGTAGGCTTCCCGCTCGTGCCAGTTCGCCGTTCGCCATACCTGCTCTACCGTGGGTACCGAAGGATGATCCCGGGGGGTTTCCACCTTCAGGACCAATTTATGGCGATGCTTTAGGGAGAAGAGGTGATAAACCACCGCCATGGTGTTGGGCGGAGAGTCTACCCCGCTCAAGCACATGAGGGAATCAAAGGCCAGGGCTTCCTCTTCTTTAAGAAAAGAAGCCACTTCGGCCACGTTTTTAGCCGGAACCTTAATAAAAGGATCTACCTTCCCTTCGACCAGTTCAAAGGTGACTCCCTCGAACCTGGTTTTTAACTTTTCTAGAATTTCCTGTACGCCCATTACGTAGAAAGGCGAAAGGCGAAAGGAGCCAGCGCCTTGGCCCTCGATCCTTTCCTCTTTCGCCTTTGCCCGGTCCTAAGCGATCGCCTGCGCCAGCAACCTATCTTTCCGAATCTTTTCCTGAAGTTTCAAAATCCCTTCTATTAAAGATTCCGGACGGGGAGGACATCCCGGCACATACACATCCACGGGTACGACCAGATCGACTCCCTTCAGAACATGATACCCATGTTGCCAGTAAGGTCCCCCACTGGTGGCACAACTCCCCATGGAAATGACGTATTTAGGTTCCGGCATCTGCTCATAGAGGAGTTTAAGCCTGGAAGACATTTTAATGGTGACCGTCCCGGCCACGATCATAAGATCCGATTGGCGGGGAGTCCCACGAAACGCCCCGGCGCCAAACCTGTCCAGATCGTACCGGCAAGCCCCTGTCGCCATCATTTCGATAGCGCAGCAGGCTAACCCAAAGAGCATCGGCCAGAGGGAGGACAACCTGGCCCAGTTAATGAAATAATCCACACGGGTCACCAAGATGTTATCACGAAAACTTTTCTCTATGGATTCCATATCAAACCTGGTTCCACTTATCGGGGGGAAGCGAAATTATTTTAACTGCTTTTCTACGCCTCCGCCTCTTTTTTCTTGAGTTAAAGAAAGGTAGGTCGCTTTGACCCACTCCAAGTCTCCTTTACGCCAGACGTAAGCCAATCCCAACAAAAGGATGAAGATAAACAGCGTCATCTCTACAAAAGCAAAAAACCCCAGCTCTTTAAAAACCACCGCCCAGGGGTAGAGAAATACAACCTCCACTTCGAAAATCACGAAGATCAAGGCTATCACATAGAACCGTATGTTAAACTGAACCGCCGTCCCTCCCACGGGTCGCTCGCCGCACTCATAATTGGTCAATTTATCCGGATTATAAACCCTGGAATGGATCAACAGGGATAACAACCGAGCTGCGAGTAAGCTCCCGACCAGGAAGAGAACGCCTACCGTCATGAAAACTAAAACATTGGCATAATCCAACAACATAAGATTCATCCTAGGCTGATTTTTTTAAGGTTTCGTAAGTTTCGTAAGTTATAGAACTTCTTGGAAATGCAGGCCGTTAATCCCAAGGTCAGACTTCTTTATCGCCCTAATACCATCTAACAATCCTTCTGGAGATTTGTCAAGCAAAAAAGCCGTAAACAGGAATCGCTAAAATTTAAGCCTGGATCAGATTCTTAAGCTTTCCGATCAGCTCCCGCAGCTCGGAATCTTGGCTGAGCTGTTGTTCCAGTTTGCGGCAGGCGTGGATGATGGTGGTATGATCTTTTCCACCGAAGCTTCTTCCAATTTCAGGCAGGGATAGCCCGGTCAGCTCCCGGCACAAATACATGGCCACCTGTCTGGGGAACGCGATACTTTTGAGCCGGGTCTGGGATTTGAGATCCTGCTGGGAAATTTGATAATAGTTAGCGACCACTTTCTGGATAAGATCGGCGGTGATCGGCTTTACCTTCGTATCAAATAAATCGTGAAGGACCTCCTGGGCCAACTCCAGGTCGACCTTTCGCCCCTTGAAGCTTGCGTAGGCGGCAATTTTGGTGAGACACCCCTCCAGCTCCCGGATGTTGGACTTGACCTTCCCGGCGATAAACAGGGCCACCTCGTCCGGCAGATGGACCTTTCTTTCGTCAGCTTTTTTCTGGAGAATCGCGATCTTGGTCTCCAGATCCGGAGGCTGAATATCCGCAATAAGCCCCCACTCGAATCGGGACCTCAGGCGCTCCTCCAGGGTCGGAATCTGTTTGGGGGGACAATCGCTGGAGATGACGATCTGCTTCCGGGCGTTATGAAGGGCGTTGAACGTATGAAAAAATTCTTCCTGGGTCCGCTCTTTTCCGGCTATAAACTGAATATCATCGATGAGGAGAAAGTCAATCTGCCGGTACTTTTCTCTGAAGCTGGGCAAAGAGTCGTACCGGATGGAATTGATGAGCTCATTGACAAAACGCTCCGAGGAGATATAAAGGAGTCTCAGCCTCTTTTTGACCCCCTGGGTCTTGTGGCCGATGGCATGAAGCAAATGGGTCTTCCCTAATCCCACTCCCCCGTAGATAAACAAGGGATTATAGGTCGAGGACATCTGCTCTGCAACGGCCAAAGAGGCCGCATGGGCAAATCGATTCCCGGAACCGACCACATAGGTGGCGAACGTGTACCTCGGGTTTAAAGCCGTCTCCTCCACAGATTCCTCGAAGATACGGGACACCGGTTTCTTGGCAGGAGTATCTCCCGGCGCGAACAACTCCCTTTGCGGATGAGGAACCTCTGTCGGTTGAGGAGGAAGGGATAGGGCTTTTGCGTCCCTGGACCTCTCTAAGGGCTCCTGAACGACAAAAGAAACCACGGGAAGCTCCCCGACGACCGCTTTGAGGGCGCTTAAGAGAACCTCAAGGTAATGCTCGTTAAGCCAGGTTATAAAGTTCTGATTAGGAACCCCCAGTTGAAGGGTTCCGGCTTCGAAGGATATCCATCGAATGGGCTTAAACCAGGTCTCAAAGCTCTGTCTATTGATCTGACCCTCTACATGCTTCAGAACGCTTTCCCACAGATCTAGATTCATAACGATTTTTTATCCACAGGGGTGGATAACTTTATAAAAACCTTTTTTATATGAAGTTGAAGGGAGTGATAAAAGTTTATCTACAAATAATTGTTAAAAAAGTCTTTATTTGGAACAATTTAACAGAATAAAGGTTATCCTTTCCGGAAACTTTTTCAAGTTTTTTTTAGGAAAAAATGTTAACCCTCCTAAATTTGATAAGATAGATGTCCCATCGGGACGTCCCCTGAGATCCCGATTGGATCCTTTTTTGACCGCGCGCTTCGACCGATAAATACGGCAAATCCAGGCTTTATAAACCCTTCGGACCTCCTACGTCGAGGTTTTGAATCCTCAAAATTTTCGAGAGCTCCTAGAATTTTTTTCAAGCCTACCAGACCAAGACACGGCTATCTTCGGGCTATTCATCGGTTTTAATTGAAAATCTAACAAAACGTCTTGACAACCTGGGGGGGTTAGTGCTATCTGTTTCGTCATTTTTATTTTACCGTGAGGAGCGGCCACGCCCTTATTTTTTGTTTGACTTGCAGGCCGTGCAGGCTTAAACTAGATGTAATTAGCAATTCCTCTCTACCTTCCCCGTTCAAGTTAAAAGAAACGGTTTCTTCCTTGGGGGTCCGAGATATGGCCGCCCGTGGATTTTGCAGTCATCAGAAAGGAACTTATGAACTCTAAAGACCTCCTAAAGGAAACGATCGCCTACCTGAAGCAAAAAGGCGTCGATTATGGCGATATTCGCCAGGTTTGTACAATCCATCAGGGCCTGGAAACTAAAAATGGCATGGTGGAAAACCTCCAGGAGGATTCGGACCAGGGATTTGGGGTTCGCGTCCTGGTTCAAGGATCCTGGGGATTCGCGGCCAGCTCTTCCCTGACCGAGATGGAGATGAAGCGGGTCGCCGATGAGGCGGTGGAAATTGCTAAAGCCAGCGCCGGGGTTAATAACCAGAAAGTCCAACTGACCGAGGTCGAGCCCTACGTGGATACCTACCGGACCCGGATCGACATAGATCCCTTCCAGGTCTCCTGGGACGATAAAATTAGCCTGCTTTTGCGGGCCGATGAAATCCTCAGGAAAGATCCCAGAATTAAAGTGGCTCAGGGAAATCTGGTATTTAACCGGATCGATAAGATCTTTGTCAGCACCGAGGGGGCTTTGATTGAACAAACGATCTGGGAGAGCGGCGGGGGCATCCTCGCCGTAGCCGTGGAAGGCTCCGAGGTTCAGCAGCGCTCTTATCCGAATTCCTATCACGGAGACTTCGCCACCCGGGGATATGAATTCATCTTGGGCATGGACCTGATCGGCCAGGCAGAGCGGGTCCGGACCGAGGCTCTGGAGTTACTCCACGCCCCGGAATGCCCTGCAGGCGAGAAGACCCTGATCCTCGAGGGCTCCCAGGTCGCCATTCAAGTTCACGAATCCTGCGGGCACCCCATCGAGCTGGACCGGGTGCTGGGAACTGAGATCAGCCTGGCCGGGGGGAGCTTCCTGACCCTGGATAAATTGGGAAAGTTCCGGTACGGCTCCGCAGCGGTTAACATCACCGCCGATGCGACCCTGGAAGGAGGATTAGGAAGCTTCGGTTACGACGACGAAGGGGTCAAAGCCCAACGAACGGATATCGTTCACAATGGCCTCTTTGTAGGGTATCTTACTTCTCGGGAAACCGCCGGGGTTTTAGGCCAGCGGAGCAACGGGACGATGCGGGCGGATGGATGGAACCGAATCCCCCTCATTCGAATGGTCAACATCAATCTGGAACCCGGGGAGCCCAGCTTCGAAGAGCTTCTCGCCGATACCCCGGATGGCCTTTACCTGAGCACCCTGAAAAGCTGGAGCATCGACGATTTGCGCCTCAACTTCCAGTTTGGATGCGAGATGGCTCAAGAAATTAAGCACGGTAGGCTGGGAAGGATTTTCAAAAATCCCGTTTATACAGGTATTACGCCGGAGTTTTGGGGCTCTTGCGACGCGGTCTGCAACAAAAACTTCTGGCATATCTGGGGGACTCCTAACTGCGGAAAAGGGGAACCCATGCAGGCCGGACATGTCGGCCACGGTACCGCCCCGGCCCGTTTCCGGAGGGTCCAGGTCGGTGTAAAAAAGTAAAAGAATAGCTCCTCCCAGAGGCACCAGGGACACTTTGAATCTGTGGGAACGTGGGGAAGGTGACCGTGCCCCCGCGCCTCCCGCTCGTCATATCGCCTTTCATTTTGTGCTCTTCGTGCCCTTTGGGATCATATACGATCGATGTTTGGAAAGGATAAAGCCCTCGATCTTCTAACTCAAATAGTCCACGGCTCCGAGGCAGACCAAACGGAGGCTGTGCTGATTGGAACTTCAGAAGGACTCACCCGGTTCGGGGAATCTGTCATCCATCAGAGCATGTCAGAATCCAATGAGAAGGTCGTTCTTCGGGTGGCCCTTGGGAAAAAACTGGGGACCGTCTCTGTAAACTCCCTGCGTCTGGAGGATTTAAAAAAATCCCTGCAAAACGCCCTTCAAATTGCCAGGGTTCAGAAGAAGAATCCGTACTTTGAATCCTTCCCGGCCCCCGAGGAGATCCCGGAGATCCAGACCTACGATCCCGAGACGGCGGCCTATTCCCCCCAACAGCGGGCCGATATTATTAAACGGGCCTTCCGGCAAGCAGACCCTCACGGATTTAAAGTCGCCGGGGCGCTGGCTACGGGCGAGGGAGAGATGGCCGTCGTTAATTCGCGAGGCCTTTCGGCCTATCAACCCTATACCCAGGTCCGCTTTAACATCATCCTTACAGCCCCGGACGGATCGGGTTACGCGACCGATACCTCTCGACAGATCCGAGATATCAACTTTCCCGGGCTTATCGAAACGGCTCTGGATAAATGCTCCAAAAGCCGAAAACCGTCTCCCCTCGAGCCGGGAGCTTACGACGCTCTCCTAGAGCCCCCTGCGGTCAGTATTCTCCTCCAATGGATGGGATATATCGGGTTTGGGGCCAAAAGTTTCCAGGAAGGACGCAGCTTTTTATCGGGCCGGTTGGGAGAGAAGATCACCGGCGCGTCCATCACCATCTATGATGATGGGTGGGAGCTCTCCGGAGTGCCCATTGCTTTCGATTCCGAGGGGGTTCGAAAGAAAAAAGTGGTCCTGATCGACAAAGGAGTCGGGGCCGGGGTCGTTTACGATTCGTTGACAGGAGCCCGCGAGCAGAAACCTTCCACAGGGCATGCCTCCCTCCCGGGGGGATTTCATGGGGGAGATCCGCTCCCCTTAAACCTGTTCATGGAACCCGGAACGGCCACCCGTTCCGAGATGCTGGCTTCGATGGGACGAGGTCTGCTTATCACCCGCTTCCATTACGTCAACGGCCTGCTAGATACCCGGCAGGCCCTCATGACCGGGATGACCCGGGACGGAACGTTTCTCATCGAAGAGGGTGTGTTAAAAAAACCTGTCCAGAACCTCCGGTTCACCGAGGGCATCCTGGACGCGTTCTCCCGGGTCGAAAAGATCTCCCGAGAGCGCCAACGTGTAGGATTCTGGGGCTCCGAGGTGGGGACCTGCGTCGTACCGACCCTCCTCCTCCGAGGGTTCCATTTTACAGGTAAAACGTCGTCTTAAATTATAAAATATGTAAGTACTTAGGGTGCCCTCACCCCCAGCCCCTCTCCCACGCTGTGGGAGAGGGGAGCGGACAAACATCAGGGAAATTGCCTACTCCAGGCAATTGTTACCAGAGGTTTTTAGCCACTAGCCTTGTCTTATCAAGTACACGAGTGTGACCGCCGAGGGGTTAACTGGTTAAAAACGGATGGTGAAAGGAGGAAGGGAACTATGACAGCTATAACTCCCCATGCCGGTAATCACCAAGGACTCGGGGAACTGGATTCTCGCTTAGTGGATGTAGGCAGCCTGCCCTGGACGCCAACGAAGTATCCGGGCATAGAAATGAAGATTTTGCTCGAGGACAAGGCAACGGGCCTGCTCACCGCGCTGTTTCGATGGCAGCCGGGCTCCAAGTTGCCCTTGCACGAGCATGTGGAGATTGAACAGACCTACGTCCTGGAAGGGAGCCTGGAAGACGAAGCCGGGGAGGTGACAGCGGGCAACTACGTGTGGCGTCCGGCCAGAAGCCGGCACGAAGCCCGGTCGCCAAATGGGGCCCTGATCCTCAGCTTCTTCCTCCGCCCCAACAAGTTTTTGGACGATGGCGGCGACTGGCGTCCTGCTGGAAGTACGGGGAAATAGAAAGGACGTAGAAAAAGGGGAGTCTTAACCATCTCTGATTCTGGATTCGCTCATACCCGCGCCGGGATGGACAAGTCCCACCTGGCTCGGCTGGTGAATAAATCCGGGCCGGCTACGTTAACTTTGTCCCCAGGTACATGCTCTCCCAGATGCACGACTTCTCCGACAGGCAATCCCATCCGCTTCTAACTCCCTTACAGAGAGTTACGATAACTCGTTAACGTCCGTGCAAATCTCCACTCCTAACTCCTGGGCCAGCTCTTGCGTTCCGGCTTCCACATGGGGTGCAATCATCAGCTTGCGGTCCACCCGCCGACCGGTTTTTCGAGCGTAAAAAGCTACTTTTTTGTTGAAAGCTACGGTATGTTCTCGATCTAGGGAAGATTTGATCTCGGCCACAATGAGCTTACCGTTTTTGACAATAATATCCAGTTCGATTTGCTCGGGGTATCCCAGAGCTTCCCCGGTTGAGTCCTTGATTGAGAACCGCTCGGTAGAGAATCCAACCTCTTGAAGGATCGCCCGCATGCCTTCGCGGAAGGCCCCTTCGGCTTGCAAACCCCATCTAGCCCCTAAAGCGCCCATTTGAGAATAAAAAGTACGACTGAATTTGGTTTGTGCCTCTGTGAGTTCTTTAACAGCCTGCTCAGTTCGCCTCTGGGCTTCCGCCAGTTCCCGCACAACTCCCTTCAAATCCTCCAGATCGTGCTCAGTTCGCCTCTGAGCTTCTGCCAGTTCCCGCACTTGAAGTTCAGTTTGTCTCTGGGCTTCCGCCAGTTCCCGC
>Ga0073934_10003588_pt1 | contig 28123 bp, 24 predicted proteins | sample LarsenN4metaG_FD_76834 | JGI IMG/M metagenome (GOLD analysis project Ga0073934, IMG submission 76834) | Hot spring sediment bacterial and archeal communities from British Columbia, Canada, to study Microbial Dark Matter (Phase II) - Larsen... ... | reverse complement strand
TCGGCGTTGGTGAGGGCGCTTGCCAGCATGTCGGGCGGATCCGCGCTCGCCTCTGTGTACCAGCCGGCATCGAAGGCGACGGATGTGGCGGGCCCATTCGGGTCGCCGGTCGAGACCTCCAGGCGATAGCGGCCCCATTGCACCGGCAGCGCGATGCGGCCGGGTCGGTCGGCCGCCACGTCGAGACGGCCGTCGGCGACGCGGCGGGTGAGCTTGATCGGCTCGTAACCCCACACGCCGCCGCGGCGGTACCATTGATAACGCGACTCGATCCTGAGCAGCTCGTAGCGCAATCCGCGCGCGGCAAGCGCGCGGCCGTCGGGCGAAACCAGCACGACGTCGAAGCTGGCATTCTCCCCCTCGCCGAGCGAGCGGCCGGAGAACAGCGGCTTGACGCCGATCATGTTGCCCTCGGGGACGACCGGCAGCGTGAGCTTTCGCTCCACCGCCCGGCCGCCGGGCTCGGCCATGCGCACCACCACCTGCGCCTCGAGCGGACGCGTGGATTGCGGCACCCGGTCGAGGCGTACCTCGAAGCGCGCCTGGCCCTTCTCGTCGGTTGCCGGCAGATCCTCGAGCGGCTCGCGATGGGTTGCGATCTCCTCGTCGACGAGACCGAACTGATAGCCCGAATAGCCGGCGCGCTCCTTGGCGGCGGCGACGACGAGCTCGCCCTCAAGATCGAGCGCGGAGGCGGGTGCTCCGTAGAGATAGCGCCCCGCGACGTTCACCTCGGTCGGCACGCCGCGGGCGATCCGCACCGCCGGCGTGGCAAGCTCGAATTCGAGCCGATCCGGCAGGTAGTCTTCCACGAGAAAGGTCGCGCTGCCGATCGCCGGGCGCTTGGGGTCGGCAAAGGCACGCACGCGCCAGGTTCCGGTCATGGCCGCGGCGTTGATCGGCACGCTGAGCGAGCGGCCGCCCAGCCCCTGGTCGGCAACCGCCACGCGCCGGTATTCGAGGCCGTCGGGTCGCTCCAGCACGATGGTGAGCGGCACGTTGAGGGCGGCCGCGCCCTGGGCGTCGCGCAAAAGCGCAGTGATGTGCACGGTCTCGCCGGACCGATAGACGCCGCGCTCGGTGTAGACGAAGGCGTCGAGCGCGCCCGGCGCGGCCCGTCCCTGCACGCCGCGGTCGCTCAGATCGAAGGGTATCGTCTTGAGACTGAGGAAGGCATAGTCGCCGCCTGCCTCGCTGGCGATCAGGATCGCCGGCGACAACGCCCCCTCCCCGCGCGCAAGACCGGGCTCGAACTGCACGCGGCCGGCCACATCGGTGCGCTTGACCGCGAGGATCTCGTTCGCGCGCGACAACAACCGCACCTCGATCTGCGGCTTGGGCTCGGCGGTGGCGAGCGAGTGGACGAAGACATTGATGCCGTCATTGCCGGAGTAGGCGGTCAGTCCGAGATCGGAGACGATGAACCACTGGGTGGCGATCGTTCCGTTGTCGCCGGCGCCCGGGCCTTCCTTGGCCTCGGCGGTCATCACGTAGACGCCCGGTGCCAGATCGCCCACGGCCTGGTCCACGGGAAAGGCGGTCGTCACTTCGGTGTTGAGCTGCTGTTCCACCGCAAGCTCGCCGCTCCACACCTTGACGCCGCGCGTCTCGGTCAACCGCTCGATGTCATAGCGGTCGAGATTGCGCTGGAAGTCGTGCCCGAGAACGGTATCGAGCAGATTGCGGTCGCCGATGCGGTAGATCGCAACAGCCACCGCGCCGGTGTTGACGCTGACCACCGGAATGCCGCGCTGGCCGCTGCGCGGCAGCACATAGGCGCGGCCGGAAAAGCGGGCGAACGGCTTGCGGTCGCGCACGTAGATCGAAAGCTCCGCCGACTTGGCGAGCGTCTCCTTGACGGTCGATGGAAGGCCCGCGCGCAGCGTCACGCTGTAGCGCTCGCCGTGCCGGAGGCCTTCGACGCAAAGCTGCTTCTCGTCGACCGAGAGCGCGGGCTTGTCGATTCCCGCGACCGCCACAAACGGCGTGAAATCGGTGCGCTTGCCCGGCAGTTCCTCGGAAAACTGGAAGCAGGCCCGCGGCGAAGAGGCGTCGGAGTCCACCGTGTAGTCGAGCAGGCGGAAGCCGTGGTCCTCGCGCATGCGCTCGTAGGCCGCGCGCACCTCGGCGGCCTCCCGCAGTTCGAGCGACAGGCGCAGGGCGTCGAGCGCCGGCCGCCAGATGCGGCGGTCGGCGAAGGTGCGGCTGAGGATGACGAGGCTTTCCGCCTCCTCGCTGCGGTTGGCGGCGCGCTGGTAGGCGAGATAGGCGGCAGCGGCGGCGCGCTCGATCAGCACCATGCGCTCGCGATCGTTGGCGGGCCTGAGCTGCTGCACGGCGCGGGCCAGTCGCAGCCAGTTGGCTCCCTCCTGTGGAGCGACCGCCACGATCTGGCCGAGCAGCACCATGCCGCCGCGCAGATCGTTGCGTTGGAAGGCGGCATCCGCCTCACGACGAAGCTGGGCGAGCGGCTTGCCCACGTGGCCCGCGTCGGCCTTGATCTGGGCCTCAAGCTTGATGCCGGCCTCGGCCAGTTCGGGACGCTGGAAGGGCTTCTCGGCGGCCGGCGCACCGAAAGCAACGGCGAAGACCTGCACAAGGACGACGAGCGCGGCGACAAGGCCGGCGCGGGCGGTCGCGAGCATGGCGAAGGACCCTCCTTCCCCCGCCGGCGCGGGACCGGATCAGGGCGGGGGCGTCGATCAAAGCACAATCCCCAATCGTGTCGAGGTCGTGGCCGCCCAAAGGGCGTCCGGGCCGCGCTCGTCCGGGCACGCTCGTCCGGGGCGCGCATGCAATTGATCGGCCGCGCGAATCGGCTGGCCCGCCGAGCCGGCCGATCGGCATCCGCGACCCCCGCGCTCGCCGCCCCTAGGCGCGGGCGCGCACTGCCGCTAAATGGATGGATGCGCACAGGCACCGCATCGATCGATGCGGCATCGACGGCCCCGTAGCTCAGCCGGATAGAGCATCAGCCTTCTAAGCTGAGGGTCGCAGGTTCGAATCCTGCCGGGGTCGCCAGAACTTGGCGGTACGACCCGGAGACACTCTCTCCACGGCATCAACACCTCCCCCCTGCAATTGCAGGGGGGAGGTGTTACCCATGTGTCCGGTACAAAACGTCACCTATGTCTCAGGCCGCTCAGCTTGGTTGTCCGGCCCGCTGCCACCCGCCCTACTCGGCCGCGACGCGCCGGCCGAGCGCGGCATTGACCGCGGGCATCACCTTTTCCGCCATCAACTCCATCGAACGGCGTGCGAGCGCCACGTCCGACCAGTCCTTGCCGCAATAGAGCAAGGTGCCGAAGTCGCCGATCGCTTCGTGCATCGCGAGAATGCGATCCACCACCTCGTTGACCGTTCCGCGGATGACGATGTTGTCGATCACATAGTCGAGAGTCACCTCCTCGTCCTTCATGCCGGGGTGGCTCTTGAATGTGTTGAGCTTGCGGGCGCGGGCGAGCTTGGCCATCAGTTGCTTCATGTAGAAGCGATACGGGCTGCGCTCATCGTCGCCGCCGTAGCGGCGCGCGGTCGCGCCGTCGTCGGCGACGAAGATCGAGCGCGCGACGCGCCAGATGTCGCGATCCGCGTCGCGCCCGGCCTCGGCCGCGCCCCGCGCGTAGTTCGCCCAGTGATTCGGCAGGCAATTGACGTGCAAGAGATTGGAGGAAATCGGACCCCAACCGCGACGGCCGAGCGCGATCAGTCCTTTCGAGTCCGGATCCGAGGCCGTGCCGACGATGAACGGATGAGGCTTCTGGTAGGGCCTGACGATGCCGCCGATGCCGACCTCGGGCCAATGGGTCTTCACCGTCGAGACGGTCCAGAACCGGCCCTTGATGTCGTAGGGCGGGTCGGAGGCCCAGATGGCAAGCACCTGGTCGATGGCCTCGACGAACATCGCCTGGCGATCCGCTTCGAGCAGGCCGAGCGCTTCCGCATCCGATCGAAGGATTCCCGCGCCGATGCCGAGAATGAAACGGCCCTCGAACAGGTTGTCGATCATGGCCGCGTTGGAGGCGACGATCACCGGATGGCTGTGCGGCAGGTTGGCGACCGCGGTGCCGACCTTCATGCGCCGGGTGGCATCGAGCAGCGTGGCGATGAACATCAGGCTGTTGGGGATGTTCTCGACCGCGTCGGTCAGGTGCTCGCCGCAATAGCCCTCGCTGTAGCCCAGCCGATCGGCCAGGATGAAGGCCTCGCGGTCCTCCTTCAGCGTCTGCGCGTAGTCGCGACCGGGCGGATGCACCGGCATGGTGAAGAAGCCGAGCTTCATGGATACCCCGGGAACGTTCCGTGCGAGCCGAAGCCCCAATAGCTGCGCAGCGTGTCCTTCGGCCAGACCTTCGGATATTGCGGGCGATCCTGGTGCCAGGGCCGCGGGTCGAAATAGCCCAGCGCCTCGCTGCTCATCTGGTCCATCTCGCAATAGAGCTCGACGCGCACGTAGTCGGGATCGCGATGGTAGGCGGCGATGTTGTGGCCGATGATGTGGCGGAGCGGTCCCCACACCAGGGGCACGCCGCGGCTCGCCAGAAAATCGCTGGCGCGGTGCAGCTCCGACCAGTCGCGCACCTCGAAGGCGATGTGATGAAGCTGCGGCTTCTCGTTGTAGACGAAATTGACAGTGTGGTGGTCGACGCTGCAGCGCAGAAAGGCAAAATGGTCCGCGTGCCAGTCCGAGACGCGAAAGCCGAGCACATCAGTGTAGAACTTCACCGTCTTTTGCACGTCGTCAACGCGGTGCGCGACATGGCCGAGCTTGAGCGGCGTGATCGCCGTCTGCCGGCCATCATCCTTGGCGAACCGGTAGTCGGCATAGAGTTCGATGACGGTGCCCTTGACGTCGGTGAACGCGAGCGCCCGCCCGGCGCCGGGCGAGATGTCGTTGCGCCTTTCGCTCTTGACGCCGTGTTCCGACAGCATGCGCGCATAGGCCGCGAAATCGGCGTCGGGCGCGACCTGGAAGGCCAGCCGCGTCAGCGCCGAGACCTCGCCGCGCTCGAACGCGATCGCCTCGAGCCCGGTGCGGGTGGCGAGAAAGGCGCGGTCCTTGTCGCGCTCGACGACGGTCAGGCCGATGACGTCGGAATAATAGGCCACCTGCCGTTCCAGATCGGGCGTGGTGAAGGTGGCGTGGCCAACCCGCAGAATCTCGATCATGGCCGATGCGCCCGCACCTGGATGCGCAGTTCGCCGAGCTGCGGCAGCGATTTGACGCTGATCCAGTCCCCCGGCTTGACCGGCCCGACGCCCTCCGGCGTGCCCGTGAAATAGAGGTCGCCCGGATAGAGCGTGTAGAAGCTCGAGGCAAACTCGATCAGGCGCGGAATGTCGAAGATGAGCTGGCTCGTGTTGCTGTCCTGCCGCTTCTCGCCGTTGACATGCAGAGTGAACGGGATGTCGGCCGGATTGGGGATTTCATCGGCGGTCACCATCCAGGGCCCGAGCACTGTGTAGCCGTCGATGGACTTGCGAAAGCTCCGATCCTCCTGGCCGCGCGCCGTCATGTCGAGACCGAGCGCATAACCCGCGATGTACTCGTAGGCCCTCTCGCGCGGAATGTCGCTGCCCTGTTTGCCGATGACGAGCACGATCTCGGCCTCGTGGTCGTTGCGCCGGTCGGGGAAGCGCAGCGGAATGCCCTCGGAGGGGCCGACCAGCGAAGTGTTGGATTTCAGGAAGATGCCGGCCTTCTCGATGTCGGGCGAGAAGCGGGCAAGCCCCGGGACGGTGTCGCGGAACTTCTGCATCTCCTCGATGTGCTTGGCGTAGTTCGTGGGTGCGGCGAGAATTTTCGGCGGGCGCGCAACCGGCGACAACAGCCTGACCTCGGAGATCGGCTTGCCGGGCGCGGCCGCCGCCATTTTCTCCAGACGCTCGCGCCACACAGGCAGCGCTGCGATCACCGGATCGACCTTGGCGGTGTAAGGGGTCGCGGCACGGATCTCGGTCTGCGCCGCGGTGACATCGTGCACCCGGTCGCCGATCACGATCCCGAGGCGGTCATCGTCGTAGCGGCAGATTTTCATCGTGGTCTTCTCCGGTAAAAGGGCAAACATGGAGCGGAGGCTACGCGGGCGCGTCCGCTACAGCACCATGTCGCGCGTTTCCTCGATGCCGAACAGGCTGGCCCCGAAGGTCTTGCCGTTGGCCTCGAACTGGTTGGAGATGTGCGAGCGCCCGGCGTTGATATCGGCAAGGATGCGGCCGTAGGGAACGTCGGCGAAGATGCCGGCGGAGCCCGTGGCCTTGAACAGGCGGGCAGCGAGCAGGCTGCAGCGCTCCGCCACCCAGGCGTTGTGGAACTTGTACTCCATGCGCAGCTTGAGCGGCGGCATCTCGCCGCGCGCGGCGTAACCCTCGAGCACCGTGAAATTGCGGTGCAGGATGGTCTTCATTTCGTCGAGCGCGCAGGCGATCTCCGCGCAGGTGATCTGCACGACCTGATCCTCCGAGGTCGGAGCGCCCGACAGCCGGCTGATGCGCTTCCTGGCGTAATCGACGTAGTGATTGAGCATGCCTTGCAGCGCACCGATGGCGCCGGTCGAGACGCCGCGAAAGAACACCTGGCCGAACGGCAGCCGATAGAGCGGGGCGGTGTTGACCGCAAGTCCGGGCGCGACCCCGCGGAAGTTGTCCGAGAATGTCAGCGTCCGGTAGGCCGGCACAAAGGCGTCCTCGACCACGAGGTCCTGACTTCCCGTCGCCTTCAAGCCCATGACGTGCCAGGTATCGACGATCGCGTAGTCGCATTTCGGCACGAGAAAGATGCGGCGTTCCTCCGGCCCGCCGCCGGGCGGCGCGCCGCCGAGAAAGGCCCAGGCGGCATGGTCGCAGCCGCTCGCGTATTTCCAGTGCCCGCGCAGGCGATAGCCGCCCTCGACCGGCGTGGCGACACCGACCGGCATCAGCGACGAGCACACGAGCGTGGTGTCGTCCTCGCCCCAGATGTCGCGCTGCGCCCGCTCGTCGAAGAGTGCGATCAGCCAGGGATGGATGCCGACCACGCCATAGACCCAGGCGACCGACATGTCGCCCTCCCCGAGCGCCATCTGACAGTCGAAGTAGGTGTGGATGTCGAGTTCGTAGCCGCCCCAGCGCTTCGGCTGCAGCACCCGGAACAGGCCCGCCGCGTGCATGTCGGCAATGGTCTCTTTCGCGATGCGCCGCTCGCGCTCGCCCTGCGCCGCGCGAGCGGAAAGCACCGGGATCAGCGCGCGTGCGCGCCCGATCATCTCCTGCGCAGTCGGGACGGCGGTGGCCGGCTTGTCAAGCATGGCGATCCTGCAAACGAGCGCGCCTGTTCCCGACGCCCTCAGGCTTCCAGTTCGACGGTCTTGAAGTTCGCCGGCATCACGATTTCCAAGAGCTCGCAGTCGTCGGAATAATCCAGCACCTTGTGCTTAATGTTCTTGGGCTGCAGCCAGCAGTCGCCCTGCTTCATCGTGTGCACGCCGTGGCCTTCGTACTCGCCGGTCATCTGCCCCTTGAGCACGTAGATCATCTGAAATTCGGCGTCGTGCGTGTGCAGCTTCGACACCACCTTGGGATCGCACGGGCCGATCAGCTTGATCACATGGGCGACCGCCATGCCGTGGGTCGCGTCCTTGATGCCGAGATCGCGGTAGAGCGCGTAGGAGCGCAGGCCGTCGCCCTTGAAATCCTCCGGCCGGTAGGGCGTGGCGACGAACTTGTGCTTGCGTCGCGTCTTGACCAGGAAGTCCTTGCCGGCCTTCGAGCGGCCGCCGGACGGTCGGGCGCTGCGCTTGACCGGGATCGTCTTGGCACGTGCCCGGATTTTCGTCTTTGTTTTGGCCATGGCTGCTCCTCCGTTCGAACCTGCGGCCATGCTGCCTTGCGGCCGCTTCGGCGGCAAGACGGTCGGTCGGGGCTTTTTCGCATGGTGCATCCATGCGATCAGAGGTGCAAAGGAATGACCATGAAGGCGATCCGATTCCATGAAACCGGCGGGCCGGAGGTGCTGCGCTTCGAGGCGGTCGAAGACGGCGCCCCGGGACCGGGCCAGGTGCGCATCCGCAACCGCGCGGTGGCCCTCAACTTCCGCGACATATTGGTGCGGCGCGGCCAGCACGCGGTGCCGTCGCTGCCCTGCGGACTCGGCACCGAGAGCGCGGGGGTGATCGAGGCGGTGGGCGCGGGCGTCACGGAGTTCGCAGTGGGGGATCGGGTCGCCTGCGTGTGCCGCCCCGAGAGCGCCTATGCCGAGGCCCGCATCGTGCCGGCCGCGCGCGTGGTCAAGCTGCCGGAGGCAATCGACGAGCGCACCGCCGCCTCCATGATGGTGCGCGGCATGACCGCCCGCTATCTGCTGCATGCAACCTACAGGGTCAGGCCGGGCGATACGATCCTGATCCACGCCGCGGCCGGCGGCGTGGGCCTGATCGTCTGCCAATGGGCCAAGCACCTCGGCGCCACCGTCATCGGCACGGTCGGCAGCGAGGAGAAGATCGCGGTCGCCCGCGCGCACGGCTGCGACCACGTGTTGCGCTACGAGAATTTCGCCCCGCACGTGCGCGAACTGACGGGCGGCGCGGGCGTCCCCGTGGTCTATGATTCGGTCGGCAAGGCCACCTTTGCCCAGTCGCTCAAATGCCTGCGTCCGCGCGGGGTGCTGGCCTCGTTCGGCGAGTCCTCGGGCGATCCGCCGCTTGTCTCGGTGCGCGAACTCGGCCACATGGGCTCGCTGTTCGTCACCCATCCGAGCCTGATCGACTACACGGCAACCCGGGCCGAGCTCCTGGAGACCGTGGGCGATCTCTTCGCCATGGTCGCAAGCGGCCGGATCAAGATCGAGATCAACCACGTCTATCCGTTGCGCGAGGCGGCGCAGGCCCACCGCGACGTCGAGGGGCGCAGAACCACGGGCTCCGTGGTGCTCATCCCTTGAGCGCCGACACGCCATCCTGCACCATGCGGGCAACGACGAACCGATTGCGATCGCACGCATGCCCCAATCCACCGCCCGCCAGCTGCGAGCCGCGCTCAGGCCCGGTGCGGCCATGATCCTGCCCGGGGTGGCGAACGCGCTCGCCGCGCGCATCGTCGCCGACTGCGGCTTTGCCGCGGCCTATGTCACCGGCGCCGGGATAGCCAACAGCCACCTTGGCATTCCCGACAACGGCCTCGTCACGCTGACCGAGCTTGCCGACCACGTCGCCGCCATCCGCGGGGTGTTCCCGGGTCCGCTTTTGGTCGATGCCGACACGGGCTTCGGCAACGCACTGAACACGCGCCGCACGGTGCAGGTGCTGGAGCGCGCGGGCGCCGACGCGATCCAGATCGAGGATCAGGTGTTTCCCAAGCGCTGCGGCCATTTCGAGGGCAAGGAGGTGATTGCGACGGCGGAGATGGTGGCCAAGATCAAGGCCGCGCTGGACGCCCGCCTCGATCCCGACCTGATCATCGTCGCCCGCACCGACGCCATCGCGGTCGAGGGTTTCGCCGCGGCGATGGAGCGGGCGCAGGCCTATCGCGAGGCAGGGGCCGACGTGGGCTTTGTCGAGGCGCCAACCACGCCGGAGCAGATCGCCGCAATCGGCCGCCTGCCCTGGCCGCAACTCGTCAACGTCGTGATCGGCGGCAAGACTCCCGAACTTGCCAATGGCGACCTGCGGCGGCTCGGCTTTGCCGGCGTGCTCTATGCCAATGCCGCGCTGCAGGCGGCGATCCTCGGCATGCAACGGGCGCTTGCGCAGCTCAAGGAGCACGGCCGCCTCGGCAATGCCACCGACCTGCTCGCGAGCTTCGGCGAACGCCAGCGGCTGGTCGACCTCGCCGGCTTCCAGGCGCTGGAGCGCAAGTACCGATGAATTCGCGTGTGCCGGTGTTGATCGTCGGCGGCGGACCGGTGGGTCTTGCGCTCGCCGGAGACCTCGGCTGGCGCGGCATTCCCTGCCTCTTGATCGAGAAGACCGACGGCACGATCGAGCAGCCGCGCATGGATCTCATCGGCGTGCGCACCATGGAATTCTGCCGCCGCTGGGGCATAGCCGACTGGGTGCGCGATGCGCCCTACCCGCCCGACTATCCGCAGGATTGCATCTATCTCAGCGCGCTTAACGGCGTCGAGTTCGGCCGCGAGCGTTTTCCCGGCCGCGGAAGCGAGCCCTGCCCGCCGCAGAGCCCACAAAAGCGCGAGCGCGTGCCGCAGGACATGTTCGACCCGATCCTGCAACGCTTCGCGCGCGGCTTTGCGCATGTGACGCTGCGCTACCGGACCGAACTCGTCGACTTGACCGAAACGGCAAACGGCGTGCGCGCGCACCTGCGCGATCATGCCGCCGGCCGCGACGAGATCGTCGAGGCCGACTACCTCGTCGGCACCGACGGCGGCACCAGCACGGTGCGCGAATGCCTCGGCATTCCCATGAGCGGCAATCCGGCGCTCACCTACACCACCAACGTCATGTTCCGCTGCCGGAATTTTTCCGAGCTGCACGACAAGGGCCTGGGCTATCGCTTCATCTTCATCGGGCCGGAAGGAGTCTGGCTCACCATCGTCGCAATCAACGGCAGCGACCGCTTTCGCATGTCGATCGTCGGCAGTGCGCAAAAGGTCGAGCACACGCCGGCCGACATCCGTGCCGCGCTTGCGCGCGCGATGGGACGCGACTTCGATTACGAGATTCTGTCAGTGATGCGCTGGGTGCGGCGCGAACTGGTGGCGGACCGCTACGGCAGCGCCCGCGCATTCATCGCCGGCGACGCGGCGCACCTGATGTCGCCGACCGGCGGGTTCGGCATGAACACGGGTATCGGCGATGCGGTCGATCTCGGCTGGAAGCTCGAGGCCGCGCTCAAGGGCTTTGGCGGCGCCGGGCTCCTGAGCACCTACAACGGCGAGCGACGACCGGTCGGCCTGCGCAACGTCGCGGAAGCAAGCCGCAACCTTGCGCGCATGCTGGAGACGCGCAAGCGTCCGCCGCCGCCGGAGGCCTTCCAGCCGGGTGCGGCCGGCGAGGCTGCGCGCCGGCGCTACGGCGACTGGTTTGCCGCGACCATGCGCAAGGAATGGTTCGCCAACGGCATCATGCTCGGCTACCGCTACGACGATTCGCCGATCGTCGTGCCGGACGGAACGGACGCCCCTCCCGACGATCCCAACATCTACGTGCAGACGGCGCGGCCCGGCGCACGCGCGCCGCACGTTTGGCTGAAGGACGGCCGCTCCACGCTCGACCTTTTCGGCCGCGGCTTCGTGCTGCTGCGGCTTGGTTCCGATGCTCCGTCCGGCGACCGCCTTGCGCACGCGGCGGCGGCGCGCAAGCTGCCGCTCTCACGCATCACCATCGACGAGCCGGCCGTGGTCGAGGCCTACGCTCGCCGACTCGTGCTGGTGCGCCCCGACGGTCACGTCGCCTGGCGCGCCGACGTCGAACCAGCCGACGCGGGCGCGCTGATCGACACGGTTCGCGGAGCATCGATCGCCGTCACACAGCAACGGAAGAGAGCGACATGACTCAAGTCACGCATCGAGCCTTGCGCGAAAAGCTGATCAACGCCGGCCGCGTGCTCGTGGACGAAGGCCAGGGCGACTATGTCTGGGGCCATATCTCGGCGCGACTGCCGGACGACCCCGGTCGCTTCCTGATGAAGCCTGGATGCATTGGCGTCGAGGAGATGACGCCCGACAACATCATCACGGTCGACATCGAAGGCGAGAAGGTCGCGGGCGATTGGCCGCGGCACAACGAAGTCTACATTCATTCCGAGGTGATGCGGGCGCGACCCGACGTCAACTGCGTGATCCACACTCATCCCGAGCACGCCATCGCCTTCTCCTCGCTCGGCAAACCACTCGTCGCCATGAGCAACGACGGCACCATGTTCTCGGCCGGCGTGCCGGTGTTCTCGGAAACCACCGATCTGATCGTGACCAAGGCGCGCGGCCAGGCGGTGGCGCGCACGCTCGGCCAGGGCAGCGCGCTGATTCTGCGCAACCACGGCATTGTCGCCGCCGGCCGCAGCATCGAGGAGGCGGTGTTCGTGGCGGTGAAGCTGGAGCGTGCCTGCCGCATCCAGCTCCTGGCGGAGTGGGCCGGCGGGCCGAAGCTGCTGGTGAAGCCGGAGGAGCTTGCCGACAAGCGCAAGCGCACGAACCGCGGCGATTCCCAGGGCAATGCCTTCAGCTATCTCGTGCGGCGCTGGCATCGCCGCTGCGGCTGCGAGGTGCCGGACCAATACCAACTCAAGATCGAGAATTTCGATCGCAGCGGATACAAGGGCGGCTGAGCGCCCCCCGTTCGCGCCGCCGGTCGAAAGGCAAACTCCGACGGCGCGCGGCGCCGACCGCCCGGCCTGCGCTCTTGCGGCCCGCACCACCAGCCAATAGCGTCGCGGCTCATCGCGGCAACACAGGGAGAAGGCCCATGGCTCTCAAGGTCCGGCGCGTCATCACCGGCCACGACGACACCGGCAAGGCGATCGTCATGATCGACGAAATCGTCAGCAACGTCCGGCAGGGCCGACCGGGTGCCATGGTCGCCCCGATCTGGACCACGCAAGGGTTTCCGGTCGACAATGACGGACTGGAGGATGCGGCTCAGCGCCAGGTCGGCACCACGTTGCCCGGCGGCACGGTGTTCCGCGTGGTCGAGTTCAGTCCCGGCGTGCAGGCGCGCAACCACCGCACCGATTCGATCGACTATGCGGTGGTGATTTCCGGCGAGATCGACATGGATATCGACGGCGCCCTGGTCCACCTGAAGGCGGGCGATGTCCTGGTCCAGCGCGGCACGATCCACAACTGGATCAACAACGGCACGGCGCCCTGCGTCATCGCCTTCGCCCTGATCGACGCCAAGTCGGTGACCGCCGGCGGCAAGGTTCTCCCCGCGGTCGGCTGACGCACCCCTCTCGCCGAGGGAACCGACGGCCGCTGCCATCGTACCGGGCGCGGCCGGCGGGCGCGCGCGTCCACGTTGCCATGGGAACCACCGGCCGCCTGAGCGCTTATAGGGTCAGGCTGGAATCTGGGGGCCTGCCGCCGTGCCTTCACCAGGCTGCGCCAGCATGTGCACGCGTCTTGACGTCCGCGAGGACCATCCCGTGAGGCTGCATCCTTGACGTTGACGGCCGCCAGGACCCTGGGCCGATCGCTGCCTGCCGACCTGCGGGCGGCCGGCCCCTCTGCTTGGGGGCGCTATGCGGCCGTCCTTCTCGGCGTGGGCGCCTGCTATTTCGCCTTGGCGCGCGGCGGACTGGCGCTCGCCTCCATCAATCCCAGCGCGAGCCCGGTGTGGCCGCCGACCGGTCTTGCGCTTGCCGCAGTCCTTTTATGCGGCTACCGCGTCTGGCCGGCGATCTTTGCCGGCGCCTTTGCCGCCAACGCCACAACAGCGGTTTCGGCCGAAATTGCGCTGCCGATCGCGCTCGGCAACACTCTCGAGGCGCTGGTGAGCGGTGCCCTGCTGCGCCGCTGGTCAGGCGGGCTTGCCACGTTCGAGACCCCGCTTGGCGTGGTGCGCTTTGCCGCCGTCACCGTGGCGCCGGGCGCCCTGATCAGCGCCACCGTCGGCGTCGGCAGCCTTGCGCTTGCGGGCCTCGCCGAGCTTGGCCAGGCCGGTTCGATCTGGCTCACTTGGTGGCTCGGCAATGCCACCGGCGCGCTCGTGCTGACGCCGCTGATCGTGCTTTGGGCCCTCACCCCGCAGGCCTCGCTCAAGGGGCGCACCCTGATCGCGCCCGCCGCAGTCTATGCGGTCGCGGCCGTCGTCGGCGCGGTCGCCTTCAGTCCGCTCTCGGAGCCGACCATCTGGCGCGGCCCGCTCAGTTTCCTTGCGGTGCTGCCGCTCGTGCTTGCGGCCTTGCGCTGCGGAGTGCGCGATACCGCAACTGTGGCCTTCATCCTTGCCGCGTTCGCCGTCTGGGGCACCGCCATGGACGGCGGGCCGTTCGCCCGCAGCACGCTCAACGATTCGTTCCTTCTGCTGCTTGCCTTCATCATCAGCACGTCGTTTCCGAGCCTCGTCCTCAGCGCCGATGTGGCCACGCGCAAGCGCGTCGAGCAAACCCTGCGCGCGGCCCATGCGACCCTCGACGGCAATGTGCGCGAGCGAACGGAGGCGTTGAACCAGGCAGTGGCGGCGCTGCAGTCGGAGGTCGAGGATCGCCGGCAGGTGGAAGCCCAATTGCGCGAGCAACAGGTGCATCTGCTGGAGGCGCAGCGGCTGGCGGATGTCGGAAGCTGGTCCTGGGACGTCAAGCAAAATCGCGTCACCTGGTCGGATCAGCTGCACGCCATCTACGGAACGACGCCGCAGGACTTCATCGGGACCGTCGAGGATTATCTTGGACGGGTGCATCCAGAGGACCGCCCGCGCGTACAGGAAGCACTCGCCGAGGTGCTGAAGTCGGGCAGCGAATTCCAGATCGACGAACGGATCATGCGTCCGGACGGAACGACCCGTCACTTGCGCAGCACCGGCAAGGTCGTGCGCGACGAGTCCGGCAGCGCCGTCCGCATGCTCGGCGTCTGCCAGGATGTCACCGAACGCAAGAACGCGGAACTGGCCCTGCGGGAAAGCGAGCAACGTTACCGGCTGCTGGTCGAGAGCGCGCACGACCACGCGATCTTCATGCTCGACCCCTGCGGCCGCATCGTGAGCTGGAACTCGGCTGCGGAACGGCTCTACGGCTACTCCGCACAAGAGGTGATCGGGCGGGAATTCAGCATGTTCCTGACCGACGACGACCGCGGCGACGGCGTCGCCCGCCAAATTCTCACACGTGCGGCCGAAACCGGAAAATTTGAAACCGAAGGCTGGCGCGTGCGCAAAGACGGCAGCCGCTTCTGGGCGAGCAGCGTGATCGACGCGATCCACGACCAGGACGGCACGCTCGTCGGCTTCGTCAAGATCATGCGCGATTTCACCGAACGCCGCCGGACGCAAGCGGCCATCGAGGAGACGCGCGAGAAGCTTGCGCAGGCGCAGAAGATGGAAGCGATCGGCCAGCTCACCGGCGGCATCGCCCACGACTTCAACAATCTGCTCATGATCGTCAGCGGACACGCGCAAATCTTGCGCCGCGGCCTGACCGATCCGCAGAAACTGCGGGCGGTCGAGGCGATCGCTGCGGCCGCAAGCCGCGGCGAAAGCCTGACCCGCCAGCTTCTCGCCTTCGCCCGGCGCCAGCCGTTGTCCCCCGTGGTGGTTGATCTTGCCGAACGCATCGAGGCGGTGCGCGAGATGCTTGCCCGCTCATTGCGTGGCGACATCGAATTCCGCTGCGACCTGGAACCCGGCCTGTGGCCCGTCGAGGTCGATGCGAGCGAACTTGAGCTTGCGCTCGTCAACATCGCGCTCAACGCACGCGACGCCATGCCCGACGGCGGCAGGATCGTGTTGACCGGCCGCAACGTCTGCCTGCGCCGCGGCGAATCGCCGGGCGAATTGATCGGCGACCACGTCGCCGTCGCCGTGAGCGACACCGGCTGCGGCATCCCGCGCGACGTGTTGCCCAAGGTGTTCGAGCCGTTCTTTACCACCAAATCCGTCGACAAGGGGACCGGCCTTGGCCTGTCGCAGGTCTACGGCTTCGCCCAGCAGTCTCGCGGCGCGGTCAGCATCGACAGCGAGCTCGGCCGCGGTACTACGGTCACGATTTATCTGCCGCGCAGCCTCAAGACGCCCTCCACCTCAATACCGACGAAGGCGCCGCAGCCGGGGACTGCCGTCGGCACCATCCTCGTGGTCGAGGACAATTCCGAAGTGGCACAAGTCACAGCGGCGCTGCTGCAACAGCTCGGCTACGGCGTGATCCATGCAAACAGTGCGGCGGAGGCACTGACGCGGCTTGCGGGCGGCGGGATCGACCTGGTGTTCTCCGATATCGTCATGCCCGGCGCCATGGACGGGATCGCGCTCGCGCGCGAGATTCGCGCACGCCACCCGGACATCCCGGTGCTGCTCACGAGCGGCTACAGCGACGTCGCGCACCACGCCGACAGCGAGTTCGCCATCATGCGAAAGCCGTTTCAGCTGGCAAGTCTCGACCAGGCGGTGCGCACCACCTTGCAAGGCTCGCGTGCCCCCCTCGCGCGGACGACGGACCAAGCCTGACGTCCCGCCCGGTCCATTCCCGTCCGCGCGCCGGGCGCCGCTGTGGCAATGCCGTTGCCGCCGCCCTTGCTACTCATGCGCGGGATCGGGCCGGCTACGGCTTCAGCATCACCACCGCCTCGACCTCATAGAGCGCATCGGGGCGCGCGAGCGCAGGCACGCCAACCGTGGTGCTCGCCGGCGGCTGCGCCGTGTTGACGTACTTGTCCCGCACCTCGCGATAGATCGGCAGGTTGGCGGCGATGTCGACGAGATAATTGTTGAGCTTGACCACATCGTCGAACGTCGCCCCGACCGCGCCGAGCGCCGCCTTCAAATTCTCGAACGCCTGCACGGCCTGGGCACGGAAATCCCCGGCGATGGTCCCGTCCGGCTTCAGCCCGAGCTGGCCGGCAATGTAGACGATGCGGCCGGGACCCGTGGCCTCAACCACATGGGTGTAGCCGCCGGGCTTGGCGATGGCAGGGGGGTTCATGAAACGCAGGTGCGCGGGCATGGATGGCCTCATGGCTCCGGCGCCGCCCGGTGCGGCGCCGCGGGAGGCAAAGTATACGGGCGGCCCGGGCCCCGACCGCAACCGATAATTAACGGGTGCCGCGCACTTATAGGGCATAATGCCCGGACGTATACGGCCGGGCATCGGTCGTCTTGTCATGTCCGCAGCCACCTCGAAGCCATCGCCACCGGAGAACGCCGCGGCGCAGGAGGCTCAACCGGCAGGCGGCAGCCATCGCACGCCGCTTGCCTTCGTGATCGACGACGAGACGAGCATTCGCCAGTTCGTCTCGCTGCTGCTGCAAGGCAGCGGCGTCGATACGGCCGAATTCTCCGACGGCAACGCCCTGATCAAGGCCGCCCCGGCGCGCACGCCCGACCTCGTGTTCCTCAACGTCAACCTCGAGATCCAGGAAGCGCTGCAGACGGTCGAGGCGCTGGGCAGGGCCGGCTTTTCCGGCGCGGTTCAGCTCATGAGCGGCCGTGGCGCCGCAGTGCTGGAGACGGTTCGACAGGCGGGCGAGCGACGCGGCCTGCGCATGCTGCCGGCACTCAAGAAGCCGTTCGAGACCGCGGCGATCCAGAAGATCCTGAACGAACTCAAGCTCGGCCTGCCGCCGCCGGCGCAAGTCAAAATTTCACTCGCGGAAGCACTCAAGAACAGTTGGCTCGAATTCTGGTACCAGCCCAAGATCGACCTGCGCAAGAAACAGCTTGCGGGGGCGGAGGCCTTCGCCCGCGTCCGCCATCCGCAGCACGGCATTCTCCTGCCGGGCAGCTTCATGCCCGAGGCCGACGAGGCAAGCGTGGTGCAGCTCGCCGAGCAATCGCTGATCGGGGCGCTGAAATCGGGATTGAACCTGTCGCGGCTCGGCGTGAATTTGCGCATTGCGGTCAATATGCCGGTCACGGCCATGACCAAATTGCCGTTCGGCGACATCGTCCGTGCGCATCGGCCGCAGGCCAACAACTGGCCGGGCATCATCATCGACGTGACCGAGGAGCAGATCGTCAACGACATCGCGCTCGCCAACGATCTGGCCAAGAAGCTCGCCGAGCACAACCTGAAGCTCGCCATTGATGATTTCGGCAAGGGCTATTCCTCGCTGATGAAGCTGAAGGAAGTGCCCTTTGCGGAGATGAAGCTCGATCGCACCTTCGTCAACGGTTGCGGCTCCGACAAGGTCAACGCACCGATCTGCAAGACGGTCATCGACCTCGCCCACAGCTTCGGCAGCCTCGCCGTCGGCGTCGGGCTCGAGCGGGCGCCGGACGCGCAAGCGCTGGTCAGCATGGGCTGCGACATCGGCCAGGGCTATTTGTTCGGCCAGCCGATGCCGGAGGAGCGGTTCATCTCGCTGCTCAAGCAGCGCGCAACGGTGCGCAGCGCCGGCACCGAGACCGAGGCGCCGGCTGCCGCCGCGGCACAGCCGGCCTGACGCGCCCGGCACGCAGCGCCTGCCCGTCAGTGGGTCCAGGCCTCGCGCCGGGTCGCGGAGAAATTGTCGGCGTAGGACAGGCCGCGCCGCTGCGCGGGCGTGCTCTCGAACACCTGATAGGGAATGCCGTGGCGTTCGGCGTAGGCGACCGCCTCCTCCTTGCTGGCAAATCGCAGCCGCACCTGGCTTTGCATGTCGCCGGACGCGGTCCACCCCATCAGCGATTCGACGATGCGGGGCTCTTCCGGTTCGTAGTCGAGCACCCATTCCTTGGTCTTGGCCTCGCCCGATTGCGTGGCGGTCCTGGCGGGCTTGTAGATGCGTGCCGTCATCATCGGATCGATCGCGTTCGCCTTTTGCGTGCCTCGCGCGTGCGCCTCCGGCTTGCCGCAGGGAACGCGGAAATGCCTGAGGCTGGTCGGGGCAGCCGGATTTGAACCGGCGACCTGCTGCTCCCAAAGCAGCCGCGCTACCAGGCTGCGCTATGCCCCGGCGCGGGCAGTCCATCGCACGGACGCCTTGACCGGTCAATGCGGGCGTGGATCACGGCGCAGGCTCCCATTCGGCCGGCGGAAAGCGGACGATCGCCCCTTCATAGGGCGGCCGTTCGTTCTGGAAGGCGCCGCCCGCATAGAGATTGCCGGCGCCGTCCCAGGCCACCGTGTCGACGAACGGCATCGAAACCTTGAGCGTGCGCCGGTGCCTGCCACGACGGTCGAACAGATGCACCCTGCCTTCGCCGTATTCGGCGACCGCGAGCAGATCGCCGCGCAGCGCGATTCCATCGGGACCCGCGAGCGCGTAGGTGAAGCTGCGCGTCGCCTCGTGCTCCGCAAAGTCCGCAAACACGCGCCGCTCCGCCGCTCGCAGGCGCCGGTCGAGCGTCAGCACGAGAATGCGCCGTGCCAGATGCTCCGAGACAAACAGCGTGCGGGTGGCGGGATCGAAGTTGACGCCGTTGGCATAACGCAATTGGCTTGCCACCTCGGTGAGTCGGCCGTCGGCGTCCAGGTGGTAGACGCGGCCGGTGGCGGGCGCGCGTCGGTCGAACGCCCCCGAATCGGTGAAGAAGACGCCGCCCTGCCCGTCGGCGACCGACGCATTCGGATCCTGCAGCGGAATGCCGCCGGCGGCGCGAAAGCGCCGACCGGTCCGCCCCTCGCCGGAAACCTCCACCACCTCGCGGCCCAGATGACAGTTGACGAGAAATCCCGACGCTCCGAAGGGCGCGATCGACGTCGGCCCGCAGCCGGCAAGACGCCAGAATTCGCGCGGCGGACCGTTCTCGATCACGCTGATGCGATCGGCGCCCATTTCGGCGAAATAGATCCGTCCTCGATGCCAGAGCAGACCTTCAGGATAGGAGCCCGAGGCGACGACCGTGGGCTCGGCCACGGCGAGGCCCGCGATCGGAACGAGCGCAAGCCAAAGCCGCCGCAGCCTCATGCCTCGGCTCCGCGCAGGAAGCGGTCGCACAGCACCATGACCGCCCCGCAACCGATCGTGACTGCGGCGAATACCATGGTCAGGGCGCGCGAGCCGAACATCGGCATGAAGGCGAAGACCGTGACCAGCGTGCCGAGCACGTTGCCGATGGTGGAAATGCCGTAGACCACGCCCACGAGCCGCCCGCCGTAGCTGACCGAAGTCAGCAGCAGGCGCACGGCGAATGGGGTGAACACGCTCATCAGCGTGAGCGGCAGCAGCAGGAGGGTCGTCGCGCCGAAGATGATGCCGGCCATGTCATCGCCGATCGCGCGCAGGGTCCAGTCGAACAAGGCGTCGACCCACAGCGGAATGCTCATCAGGTAGCCGCCGGCGACAATCAGCAGCAGACCGCACAGGCGCGGGCTCAGCGTGCGGTCGACCAGCGCGCCGCCGAGCAGATAGCCGAGCATCAGCGCGACCAGCACGGTGGCAATGAGCGAGGCCCAGGTGTTGATGCCGCCGCCGAAATACGGATAGAGGTAGCGGCTGCCGAGCATTTCGAAGCCCATCAGCGCAAAGCCGAGCACGAGCGCGAGGGCAAACAGCACGAAACCGCGCAGGAGGGAGTGGCTCTTCAACGGGGCGCTTCCGTGTGTTCCTTCCACTTCTCATTGTGCTGCTCGATCGCGCGCAAGGTCTCGACCGGGGCGAAATCGTCGGTCATCACCTTGCCGGCGACGCGGCCGAGCAGGCGCCGGCCGGCCGCGATGGTGCGCAGATCGTAGCGCAGGTTGTAGCGCTCCTGCACCCTGGCGGCGCGCGCGAGCAGTTCGTTCTGCCGCAGCGTCGGGCCCTCGTAGCCGATCGCCACCACGTTGCCGCCGCCGTCGTAGAGGTCGACCGATGGAAAAACGCTGCGCAGCGTCGCGGTCGCGGAATCAAACAGCATGGTGGACGGCTCGATGTTCTGCACCACCACCCCGCCGGGGGCGAGCCGCGACTTGACCAGCGTGTAGAACTCCCTCGTCAGCAGATGAAAGGGAACGAAGGGGCCGCGATAGGCGTCGATCAGGATCACGTCCCACTTGTCGTCGTCGCGCATCAGGAAGCGGCGCCCGTCGGAGACGACCGTGCGCAGCTTGGCGGTCTCCTTGAAGCGGAAGTACTTCTTGGCGAGATCGACCACCTCCTTGTCGAGTTCGACGGCAAGGATCGCGGTGTCGGGCAGCGCCGCGCTGAGGTAGGACACGGTGCGCCCGCCGCCGAGACCGATTTCGAGAATGCGCTCGAGCTTGGGCGGATAGGCGATCCCGAGCGTCATCAGCCGCGTGTAGTCGACCGTCAGCGCGCCCGGATCGGAGAGCTTCATGCTGCTCTCGGTGTAATAACGCTTGTTCTGGCCGAAGGTCATGGTGACGGTGTCGCCGTCACCGAAAATGAAGATGTTGTTGTAGAGGGACTCTCGCTTTTCCAGAAGCTTTTCGGCGGCGGAGAGGGACGCAGCCAGCCAAGGCAGCAGCACCACGACCAGCGCAGACCCCCACGCCGCTCCCGATCGCATCGACCTCAGGCGGTCTGCGGCAGTACGAACTGACACGGATGAGCCTTTCCCGCAGCGCCCGCGCCGCGTGCAACAGCGCCGCCCCGCTCGGCGGGGGCCGGGCACGGCGGACGGCCCGCAAGACATAGGCAAGCCTTATGGAAAAGACAACGAAGCCGAACCGTGGACGAGAGCGCGCGGCGCAGGACCGACCATCTCGGAAAAAGCCGCGACCCGCCGCACGAGCAGGCGCCGCCCGGCCGGTCGCAGTTTGCCGCCACGGTCAGTGGGAGGACGGACCGTGCGGCCCGCCGTCCGGGCGGACCTCCGCCGCCATCAGGCCTTTCGGGCCGGGCCCGTAACGCACCAGCACGGTCTGGCCGGGCCGCAGCTCGGTCATGCCGAAACGGCGCAGCGTCTCCATGTGCACAAAGATGTCGGGCGTGCCCTCGCCGCGGGTCAGAAAGCCGAAGCCGCGCAGACGGTTGAACCATTTGACCTGCGCCCGCTCAAGCCCGCTCGTGGGCGTGACGGTCACATGGGTGCGGGCCGGCGGCAGCGTCGAGGGATGGATCGCGGTCGATTCGTCCATCGACAGGATGCGGAAGCACTGCAAGCCCTTCGGCCGCTGCAGCACCTCGGCCACCACACGCGCGCCTTCGTAGGCGGTCTGATAGCCGTCGCGCCGCAGGCAGGTCACATGCAGGAGAATGTCGGGTAGCCCGTTATCGGGAACGATGAACCCGTAGCCCTTGGAGACATCGAACCATTTGATCACACCGGAAAGCTCGATGACGCTCGCCGCCGTCTCGTCGGCGATCTCGCCAACGCTCTGCGGTCCGGTGCCCAGTCCCTTTGGAATCCCGTCCGACGCCATGACGCCGCACGCTGCCGCCCTGTTTGCCGTCTCTTGATGGACGTTTCGACGAATCTCTGAGCAAGGATAACACTCGCTCTCTGATGGCAAAGAAATAAATGAACTTGCGCAGGCGACGTGTGCGTCTCCTGTGCATAAGCTGCGAATAAGCGAATCAATGCGCGATGAAAGGCGACAAGACGGAGCCGATGTCCTCGTGCACCACGAGGTCGGCAAGGTCGTCGAATTCCGTCGACTCCCGATTGATGATGACAAGGCGCGCGCCGCTGCGCTTCGCCGCCAAGGGAAATCCGGCCGCCGGCCAGACCACGAGCGAGGAGCCGATGGCGAGAAAGAGATCGCATGATTCGGCCAGTTCCTGGGCGCGACGCATGGCCGCCTCGGGCATCGCTTGGCCGAACGAGACGGTCGCCGTCTTGATGTAACCGCCGCAGTCGGGGCAATCCGGCGCACGGCCGCCGGCGCGATCGAAACGTTCGCGCACCCACGCGATCTCGTAGCGCTTGGCGCACTCCAGGCACGCGGCATAGGTGGTGTTGCCGTGCAGTTCGACCACGTGATCGGGAGCGATTCCCGAGTCCTGGTGCAGATTGTCGATGTTCTGCGTGATGACGGCCGGCACCTTGCCGGCCCGGTAGAGGCTGGCGATGGCGCGGTGCCCCCGCCCGGGACGCGCCGAGCCGAAGTGGTCCTGCATGGCAAAGCGGCGGCGCCAGCTTTCGTCGCGCATGTCCTGGCTGGCCAGGAAATCGCCGAAATCGATCGGCCGCATCCGCGTCCAGATGCCGCCGGGCGAGCGAAAATCGGGAATGCCGCATTCTGTGGATATGCCGGCGCCAGTAAACGGCACGATCCGCTCGGCCCGCTCGACCATTTCGCGCAGGCGGCGCACGGCGGTCTCAAGATCGGGGGCAATCATGTAAGGTCCCTCCGGCCGGCCACAGCCGACCCTAGGATAACGAGAGCGAGCGAGAGGTCTCCATGCGATTTCTGCACACCATGCTGCGCGTGCGCAATCTCGATGCGGCGCTGCACTTCTACGTCGATCTGCTTGGACTTGAGGAGGTCCGCCGCCGCGTGGACGACAAAGGCCGCTACACGCTTGTGTTCCTGGCGGCCCCCGAGGACGCGCCGGGCGCGCGCGAGGCGCTGAAAAGCGGCCGGCGCGATGCGCCCATGGTCGAACTTACCTACAACTGGGACCCGGAAGACTATGGCGAAGCCCGCTATTTCGGCCACCTTGCCTATGAAGTGGACGACATCTACGCCATCTGCGACAGGCTCATGAAAGGCGGGGTCACCATCAACCGGCCGCCGCGCGACGGCAACATGGCCTTCGTGCGCTCCCCCGATCGCCATTCGATCGAGCTGTTGCAGAAGGGCAAGCCGCTGCCGCCGCAGGAACCGTGGGTCTCCATGCCCAACACCGGGCATTGGTAGCCGTTCGCGCGGACGGGGCGCAGCGCAGACGACGGGCCTCGCCGCGGCGGCGGCCGCGACCTCAGCTTGCCGCTGCCGGAAATCGGCTCTATACGTCCCGGCGCAGCCGGTGGCCTGCTTCCCGTCCCCATCGTCTAGCGGTCTAGGACATCACCCTTTCACGGTGAAGACCGGGGTTCGAGTCCCCGTGGGGACGCCATGATCGGCTGCCGCGCAGCCGATTGACTTGGCGCCACCGCTCGCATGGAATTGGAGGCAGGCCGGCCTCGGGACCGCCTGAGGAGCGGCCGAATATCGCCACGACTGCGCGCGCCTGCCATCGAGCCGCCGTGAAACGAATCCTGCCCGTGCGCCACCGACGATCTGCCGCAGTGTGTGGGGAAAAGCCGGTCAGATGAAGATCTCGATTCTCGACGACTATCACGACACGGTGCGGACGCTGGCCTGCTTCAAGAAGCTCGAGGGCCACGACGTCACGATCTGGAACGACCACGTCCAGGACGTCGACGCGCTGGCGGAGCGGCTGGCCGACACCGAGGCGCTGGTGCTGATCCGCGAGCGCACCCGCATCCGCACCCCGCTACTCGAACGCCTGCCCAAGCTCAAGCTCATCAGCCAGCGCAGCGTCTATCCGCACATCGACGTGGACACCTGCACCGCGCTCGGCATCGTCGTCTCCTCCAGCCAGCACCCGGGAACCCCCTCCTATGCGACCGCCGAATTGACCTGGGCGCTGATCCTCGCCGCCATGCGGCGGCTGCCGCAGCAGATCAACTCCCTCAAGGCCGGAACCTGGCAGGCCGGCGTCGGTTCGACGCTGCGCAACAAGACGCTCGGCGTATTCGGCTTCGGCCGCATCGGCAGCGTCGTGGCGGGCTATGGCAAGGCCTTCGGCATGAACGTGGTGATCTGGGCGCGGCCGAACTCCATGGTGCGCGCCAAGGCTGAGGGCTATCTCGTCGCCCCGAGCAAGCTTGCCTTCTTCGAGCGCGCCGACGTGCTCACGTTGCACATGCGGCTGGTCGATGCCACGCGCGGCATTGTCACCGCGGACGACCTGCGCCGCATGAAGCCGACGGCGCTGCTCGTGAACACGAGCCGCGCGCAGCTGATCGAGCGCGGCGCGCTGGTCGATGCTCTCAAGGCCGGGCGACCGGGATTTGCCGCCGTCGACGTCTACGAAGAGGAGCCGGTGCTCGACCCGAACCACCCGCTGCTCAAACTCGACAACGTGCTCTGCACGCCGCACCTGGGCTATGTGACGCGCGAGGAATACGAGATCCAGTTCACCGACATCTTCGACCAGATTCTCGCCTACGCCGCCGGCAATCCGATCAACGTCGTCAATCCCGAGGTGCTGTCGGCGCCGAACCGCCGCCTCGCGGCGGCCGGCTGAACGGCGCTTCGCTACTCGCGTTGGCGCAGGTAGTCCGGCGTCGGCGGCGTGCCCCAGATGTCGCGCGGCTGGTCCCACACCTTCGGCTTCTGCGGTCGATCGCGGTGCCAAGGCCGCGGATCGAAATAGCCGAGCGATTCATCCAGCATCTTGTCGAGCTCGGTGAACAGTTCGACGATCTGGTCGTCCGGATTGCGGTGATAGGTGTAAACGTTGTGCCCTGGACCGTGCCGGCCCGGTCCCCAGATCAGCGGGATGTTGTTGCGGCCGAGGAAATCGCAGGCGGCTTGAATTTGCGCCCAGTCCTTCAGTTCGAAGGCGACATGGTGCATCTGCGTGCGCTTGCCGCGCACGAAGTTAATGGTGTGATGGTCCGGTCCGCACCGCATGAAGACAAACCAGTCCTGGATCCAGTCGGAGACGCGGAAGCCCAGGACCCGGCCGTAGAACTCGGCGAAGTCCTTGGGCTCGGGCACGCAATAGGCAAGGTGACCGAGCTTGATCGGGCCGATGCCCTTGACCTCCTGGTTCTTGGCGATCGGCGTCTGCTCGGCGAACACCTCGATCACGGTGCCCTTGGGATCGGTAAAGGTCACCATGCGCGGAATGCCGGGCGCCGCGTCGTTGCGCGCCTCGCAGCGCACCCCTTCCTCCTCCAGGCCACGCCGGATGGCCTCGAACTCGGTTTCGGGGGCGACCTGGAAGGCGATCCGCGCGCAATGGGCGTGATCGCCCTTTTCCAGTTGGACGGCAAGATCGCCGACCTTGGTGGCAAGATAGGCGCGGCCGTTGTCGCGGCCGGCCAGCGCAAGCCCCGTGATGTTGGTGAAATAGTCGATCTGCCGCTCGATGTCGCGGGTGACAAAGGTGGCGTGGCTCATTCGCTTGACTTGGATCATGCCCGTCTCCGACCTCGCGCGCCGGCCGCAACGACCGGCGCCATGGCTGTCGATTCGCCGCCTCAAGCGGCGAGGAACTGTCCGACCAGAAATGCAATTCCGATCAGCGCGACGGCGGCGCCGGCAAGCCGCGGTTTGAGCGCATCGGCGCGGCTGCGCCTGGCCACGAGCGCAACGGCGGTGGCGAGCACCGTCTGAATGATCGCAAGGCCGATCAGATAGGCGGAGAGCGGCGCAGGTTCCGCGCCAACGATGGACTCGCCGAAGGCGTGGCCGTGAAAGACGCCGGCGAGCGCGAAAAACGCAGCCCACAGTCCCGGCCAGCCGCCCGCGCCCTGGGCCCGGCCCCATGCCACGAGCGCACCGATGAGCAACACCGAGGCGGCCACTGCAAGTTCGACCGAGGGCAGCGATACCGCTTGCACATGCAGCATGACGCCGACCATCGAGGCCGCCACGAACAGGCCCGGCAGGGAGAGGCTCAGACCACCCGCACCGGCGGCGATCCCCATCGCCACAACGAAGGCCAGGTGATCAGGCCCGATCAGCGGGTGCCCGAGCCCCGACAGCAGTCCCTGGAGAAAGGTCGCAGGCAGCGCACCCTCCATCACATGATGCGCCCGCGCTGCTCCCACGCCGATGCAGGTCAGAAGCACGCCGGCCAGGACGGTCGCCCGGACCGCGGCTGCCGCAGACGCACGGGAGCAAGAATTTGCAGACTCAATGAACCTGCTCATGGTTTCAGCACCTCGGCTTCGGGAAATCGCTGGTAGGCGACATTGTCGCACAGGTCACGCTGATCCATCAGGAACTGATTGAGCCGACCGGCGAGAAAGATCGCAACCGCGTCCTGGTTGCCCATGTACTGGTTCTTCTCGTCACGCGGGTTGAAGCGCACGCAGGCGACATACTGGGTGCGCTGGCCGACCGGTTTCAGCATCGGCTCGGAAATGTAGGCATCGCGCACGCCGGTCGGATTGTTCAAATAGGTGCGCAGGTAGTCGGCCACCTTGGTGCGGTGGTCCTTTGGGAACAGGTTGGGATCCTCCGGCGCCTCGCCGCGCCCGCCAAAGGTCGAGCAGGCGCCGAGCGCAAGCAGCACCAGCATGGCCGCCGCCCCGCGGCCCATTGCCGTCGCTCGATGCTTGCCGACGTGCAAACGGCTCCTCTCCCGACATGGCTCACTCAGGAACGCTCATGCTAGCCAAGGCAGCGCAGCCTTGCCACATCGGCGCACGCGTGGCCGGTGCTTTTTGCTTGAGCGCACGACCGGGTCGGCGCTATGGCATGGCCGGCACCGGGCTTCGCCTCGTAGCTCAATTGGATAGAGCATCAGACTTCGAATCTGAGGGTTGGGGGTTCAAGTCCCTCCGAGGCGACCACGGCATCAACACCTCCCGAAAAATCGCGAAAAGTATTACCCATCTCTCCGGTACGGGATGCCACCCATGTCCCGAGCCGCTCAGGCCTGTCCTTGCCACGCTATAGGCCTCAGGCGTGGCCGCGGCGATCTTGCCCGGCCACAGCGGCCGTTTTTCTGTGCGTCCCAAGCCTTGCGTGCTCGCACAAGGCCGGATTAGTCAGCTATTTTGACGCAAACGGGGACCACCCTGTCCACTGAGCCCTCGTCCGTTGACAAGGGGAGGCGGCGTGAGAATTGCGTTGCTGGCAGCGCTGTTGCTTGCCCTCGCCCACGGGCCGGGCGCGGCGCAGGCGATGAAGTCGCCGCGCGTGACGACGGCATCGGTGGATTGGTCGGCGGTCGCCGATGCGCTGGCCGACGTCAAGGGATACACACCGACGCGGCTGGCCACGGCGCAGCGGTCGTTCCGCCTGACCGACGGCCGCGCCGTCCCGCCTGCGCTCGCCCGTCTCAACGTGGTGATGTCGCACCGCTTCCCCGGAGTGGCGACGAGCCCGGTGCCCGTGCTTCTGCCATTCGACGTCAATGCGCTCTTGCGCGACCAGGCGGCCGGGATCGCAAGCGACGACGATCGGCCTTATCTTTCCGGCTTTCACGCGGCGAAATTCTTCTACTCCGGTCCCTCCGGTTACGATGCGGCCTTCGCCATCCAGACACGGGACCACCCGGAGCTTGCCGACATCAAATTCCCCGATCCGATCCAGGTGCACATCTCCGGCTCCGTCCTGCTCTACGAGTTGGACGAGCCGACGCCGACCAACGGCGTCCCGGTGCCCGCGCTCGAGCAAGAGTTCCCCGGCATCCGTCGGCTCCTGCACGAGCATCGCCTGCGCTACACTTTCGTGCGCTTCGGCGTTCCCTACGTCGTCGCCATCCGCTGCATCGATTCTGGCCTTGCCCGTTTTCGGATGCCGACCTGCCGCGCCGCCGAGCAGGTCGGGCTGCGTTTTCTGCGCGCCTTGCGCATCGTCGGCGGCGCCCCGCAGCGCCAGCAGCCGATCAAGCCCTTGCCGATCGAGCGGCCCGAGAAGCTCTCGTCGTCGTTTTCCTACTACGGGCCGGGGCAATTGCTGCCCGGAACGACGTTCCGCGGGC
>Ga0073934_10003587_pt1 | contig 28130 bp, 25 predicted proteins | sample LarsenN4metaG_FD_76834 | JGI IMG/M metagenome (GOLD analysis project Ga0073934, IMG submission 76834) | Hot spring sediment bacterial and archeal communities from British Columbia, Canada, to study Microbial Dark Matter (Phase II) - Larsen... ... | reverse complement strand
CGGGGTTGATGCTGAAATTCGTCGCGTTGCCGGGGCTGTAGTAGGCTTGCGCGCCCAACGGAGCTTCACCGACCACCGAACCCGCCGGAATACGCAGGTTGCATCCGCCGCCCGCAGCCAAACTGCCGCACAAGCTGTACGCCGGGGCAGTCGGGATACCCAGATCGGTTTCATCAAGGAATTGTTCACTCAAGCAAACTGCGTTCGCGACCACATAGTCGAAGTATTCCTGATCGTTCTCGCCATAGCCGCTCAACGCCGTGAGATCCGCCGCCGTTAGGTCATACAGCGCATACGTGATCGGGCTGGAAACAGGCGTATACCCCGTCCCAAATGAACCGTAGTCACCGTCGCTGCCACCTGTGCCACCGGGGATGCTTAAACAGAACGAGTCCACGTCTGTAGGCGTTCCCGTCGGATCAACCATCACCATTACGACGGTATCGCAGCCGCTGCCATCATCGACTAATCCTGTCCCCGTCACATTGTAATCGGGACCGTCAGCGACATCTCCCGGATCGGAAACGAAGTCAAATACGAATGTTGCGCTGGTCACTGCGTGAACCGAACCCACCACAGCAATCAACAGCACACCGATTAACAGAAAAAGCGAGAATTTTTGCAGGCTCATTTCTAACCCCCAGAATTCAAAATCCTATAGCCAAGTATAGGTTTATGCAACAAATTTGACACAGGGAAGTTGTAAAATACACATTTAAAAGATGTAAACGTTCCATATAGACCTTCATCTACCTGTTTATTAATTCACTGTTCTTTATGAATTTTTTGCATGTCTTTACCATCTGTCAGCCCAAATCAGCGCGTAATGATGCTTGATGACACATACTCTAAACGTTACACGCTTCAATAGGAGCATATAATATGCAGCCGACTACACCCGCTTCCCCAATCGCAGTGCGCGCCTTCGATCCCGCCCGCGCGCAGCTTGAAGATTATCTGGATACCACCGTCTTTCCGGCACGCTTGGAAGTATCCCGGTCAATGCCGCTGCAAGAGGCGCTCGACTCACATGTTGTCACAGAAGACACACGCCTATTCACGTTCGAATATCAAGAAACGCTCTACGCCTTCCCCATGCGCGTCGTGCTTGCGTACAACGTCATGCAGGGGCAGCTTGAAGATCGCCAGCCGTGGCTGCTGACCTTCTGTAATGCCTGCAATACAGGCACAGTGTTCGATCCCGTTGTCGATGGTCAACTGCTGCACTTCAAACGGCGCGGCGCGTTCGATGGCATGTTGCTCGTCTGGGACGAAGAAACGGGCACATATTGGCAGCACATCACCGGTGAAGGACTGTACGGCGCAAAGCGCGGCAGCATCTTACGCACCATCGCCCACACCCGCACCATGAGCGCGGGCGAAGCCATCAAACGCTCAAACACCGCCCTCTACACCAGCACGCTCAACGACATGCAAACCAAGCTGGCATCCTTTGCCGAAAAAATGCGCGATGATCCTTCGCGTGTCGCGGGCACTATTTTGACGACTGTCGAAAAAGATGATGACCGCCGTCCGCGTTTTGAACTCGGTCTCGGCATCTGGAACGGGAATAAAAGCCAGTTCTATCCTCTCATCATGCTCTACGATCATAACAATGCGTGGTTTTCGACGTTTAACGGGCAGCGGACACTCGTCTATCAAGCGCCAGAAGCAGTATCGCCTGTGGCGGTCTACACAAACGCCGACTCGGCACGTTGGGAAGGCGATACATTACGGTTCTCTGACGGCACGCACCTCAAAGACGATGCGCTCTACTCAGCGGATGGCGAAAAATTAACCCTCACGCGACCAAGCCAGCTTCTCATGCGCTGGTACGGCTTCGCGCTCACGTTTCCCGGCACAGACGTGGCGAAATAACGCTATTTCGCTCATCCCCGTCATAAAAATAGGTTGAGGATCGCCCGCTTCTGTGCGATACTTGACCTATTGCAATCACAATTTCCACGCGAAACACCATGCCGATCAAACCAGAAATCATGAGTCCGGTGGGATACTACCCCCAACTCCACGCCGCCATCGAAGCGGGCGCGGATGCGGTCTATTTTGGGCTGAAACACTTCACCGCGCGGGCGAAGGTCGGCTTCACCTTGAGCGAACTCCCCGACGTGATGCGAACGCTGCACAGTCGCGGTGTCAAAGGCTATGTGACGTTTAACACCCTCATCTTCGATCACGAACTGCGCGAAGCGGTCAAAACCATCGAGCAGATCGCTCAAGCGGGCGCGGACGCGCTCATCGTGCAAGATGTGGGCATGGCGCAGTTGGCGCACCAAATCGCGCCGACGGTCAACATTCACGGCAGCACGCAGATGAGCATCACCAGCGCCGAAGGCGTGAATCTCGCGCAGCGATTCGGCGTGAGCCGCGTCGTGCTGGCACGCGAATTATCCCTCAAAGACATTCGCAATATCCGCGAACACACCAACTGTGAACTTGAAATTTTCGTGCATGGCGCGCTCTGCGTGTCCTATTCCGGTCAGTGTTTTTCGTCGGAAGCATGGGGCGGGCGCAGCGCCAATCGCGGACAATGCGCGCAAGCGTGTCGTTTACCCTACGAGATGATCGTCGATGATGTGTTAACTCCATTGGGCGATGCGCGCTACCTCCTCTCCCCCGGTGATCTGTACGCGCTCCACCAAATCCCCGAAATCATCGACATTGGCATTTCCACGCTCAAAATCGAAGGGCGCTACAAAGACGAAAACTACGTCGCGCTCACGACGAACGCTTATCGCCGCGCGGTTGATGCCGCGTGGGAAAATCGCCCCAACCCCATCACTCGTCAAGATGAACTTGCCATCGAACAGGTCTATTCACGCGGATTAGGCGCATGGTTCATCGGCGGGACGAATCATCAGGAAGTCGTCAAAGGGCGCTCCCCGCGCCATCGCGGAGTCTTGGTCGGGCGTGTCAAAAATGTCTACCGTGATTACGTTACCATCGAGCCGACAGACATTCAGCGCGATGCCCCTTTGAAAGCAGGGGATGGTATCGTATTCGATGCGGCGGACTGGCGTTCTCCCCAAGAAGATGAAGAAGGCGGTCGCATCTATGATGTCAAGCCCATGGGCAGCCTCCTTGAACTCCGCTTCGGCAACCGCGCCGTCGATTTCACGCGCATCCAACCGGGTGATTGGGTGTGGCGCACCCATGACGTGCACATCGACAAATTGGCGAAGCCGTTCACACAGGCGAATGCGCCCGTCGCCAAGCAGCCGGTCAATGTCCGCGTGATCGCGCATGAAGGCGAACCGCTTCAGCTTACGTGGTCGCTGACGAAGAAACCGCAATTCACCGTCACCGTCCAATCCGACGACAACCTCACCAAAGCGAACAGTCGTCCGGTCAGCGCCGAATACTTGCACAGTCAGCTTGATCGACTCGGCAATACCGCCTACGCGCTTGACACCGTGACCGCCGACATTCAAGGCGAACCTTTCATCCCATCATCCCTGCTCAACCGCTTACGCCAATCTGCTGTCGATCAACTGGCGACGCTGCAAACGGACGGGACATCCGTCGTCACGGTCAACCCGATTCACGCGCTTGATACCGCGCTCTCAAACGTGCATCGCGCCGCGAATGCGCCATTCACGCCCCAACTGCACGTTTTGGTTCGCACACCGGAACAGCTCGAAGCCGCCCTATCGCTCGATCCCAAACCTGCCACCATCACGCTCGATTACCTCGAACTCTATGGCTTGCGCCCGGCAGTCGAGCAGATCAAAGCCGCAGGAATCACCCCGCGAGTCGCCAGTCCGCGTGTACTCAAGCCGCAGGAACAGCGCGTCGTCAACTTTCTACTCCGCTTGGACTGTGAAATTGTCGTCCGTTCAGGCGGATTGCTCGAAGCCTTGCAGGGGCGGCATCAATACCCGTTGATCGGGGATTTCAGTCTCAACGTCGCCAACCAGATCACCGCCGACACCTATTTCAAGTTGGGCATTCACCGCATCACGCCGACGCATGACCTCAATGCCGATCAAATCGCGCAGTTAGCCGCCAGCATCGGCGATGACCGTTTTGAAGTCATCGCATATCACCATTTACCCGTGTTCCACACCGAACACTGTGTCTTTTGCCGCTTCTTATCCACTGGCACGAGCTATCTCGACTGTGGGCATCCGTGCGAAAAACATAAGGTCGCGCTCCGCGACATGCAGGGGCGTGAGCATCCTGTCATGGCAGATGTAGGCTGTCGCAATACCGTGTTCGGCGCGGAAGCGCAGGTCGCGGCGCGGCACATGGATCAACTGCGCTACAGTGGCATCGCGCATTTCCGTGTCGAATTTGTGCATGAATCAGCAGATACAGTCAAGCGGGTCTGCGGAGCGTTTCAAGCCTACTTTGATGGACGCATCACCTCGTATGAACTCGATGCGCGCTTGGCGAAAATCGTCCCGCAGGGCACAACCGAAGGCTCGCTGTTTGTGCCGGACGGCTACATGACCGTGCCGACTTTGTAGGGGCGCGAGCGAAACTCCGTTTCGTCCATCGCGCCCGCTTAGACCATCGTCAAAACGCACACGCTTTTGCCCCTCGCCACAATGATGCAAGCATCGTCGAGAGGGGCGGCTCGAACGAAGTTCGTGCGGAGTGAGGTTAAACCGTCACCGCCACCGAGTGCAGCCCCGTCGCCCCATCAGGACGCGACGGCGCGATCTGGTCAGTCTGCACCGTCCCATCCGCTTCGATGCATCGCACCTCAAACGTGTGATTGCCTTCACTGTACGCCCAATCATACCGCCACAGCACCCATGTCCGGTCACTAATTGGCGCGCGAACCTGTGCGGGCTGCCACTCGCCCCCATCCGTGCGGATTTCTACCGCCGAAATTCCGCGCGCCCCTGCCCACGCGATCCCGCCGATGGGGAGGAGCGTTTGCTCGCCTTCCGTTACCATCATATCGACTGCCACCGTGTCAATCACCGATGTAGCTTTGACGAACGCATCCTTGCTCCACCCGCGCCGCACCCAATAGCCGTCCTCATCCCCTTCGATAAACTCCATCGTCAAAATCCACTTCGGCTGTTTCATACCATAGCGGTCTGGGATATGGATTCGCAGCGGGAAACCATGCCGCTGCAAAAGCGGTTGATCATCCCACGCCCAAGCCAGCATCACGCGCTCATCTTCGCGCATCAAATCGAGCGCGACGGTCTCATCGAAGCCATCCGCGCTGGTGATCCGCATATGCGTGGCGCTCTCCGGCACGTCGATTTCTTCCAAAAAGCGGCGCATACTCACGCCCGTCCATTTGATCGTGCTGATCAAGCTGCCGCCCACACGGTTCGAGATGCACCCCATCGTGAGATAGTCCTCACGGGAAGGTAGCGCGCGCACTTCAGCAAGCGTGAACTCTTTCAGCAGTTCGTTGCGCCCCCCGGTGCGATCCGTCACGACGAGCGTGTAATCTTCCTCGTTCACAGCGGGCGGGATCGTCGCAATATCAATCCGGTAGTGCTGGTTCAAGGGTGTTACTTCTGGTCGTGTGCCGGGGACAATCTGCACCGCATCCCCCGCGTTCGGCAGTGATGCCGCCGATGGATCAGGCGTGGATTGCGCCGCGTTACTAGCAGCCGCCACCACATCGACATTTTCTACGCTTGTCAGCGCGCGGCGCACCAATTCGCCTACGCCTGCGCCGATCACGGCAATCGTCGCCGTACTTGCGCCAACCTGTACCAAGAAAGTGCGGCGATCAATCACCTGTACATCGCCCGAAACAGGCTTGATAACTTCGCCCTGTTCTTTTACACGGAACGCCAGCGAGCTGTATACGAACCCGACTGCGATCCCAAAGATCAACATCACGCCGAACGTCCAAATCGCGGATGTGGTGGTATCCGCCGCGAAGAAGCGCGCCCCCGTGAGGATGATCAACCCGTAGATCACGCCGAATATCACGCCCATAATCGCGCCGGGGGTAACGCCGAGATCGCGTTTGACCTTCTCCGTCACACGTCGCATGATCAAGAAATACAGCGCCCCTGCAGTCGCGCCGACGAACACGAACATGCCCAAACTCATCAGTTCTTCAATCGTCTTAGCAGCCGTATCTAACCGACCAACCGCCCCAGCCGTCGCCGCGTTTCCGGCATTGATGAGGGTGATGATCGCGTCAATCGTCGCGGTGATCAGCCCGCCGGGAGTTAAGTCACGTATCGTGTTGAATGTCAGTTGGGGGATGAACGGAAATCCGGCGGCGTGCAGCCCGATAAAAGACAGCGCCGTCACGGGCAGGGTGAACAACCCGCCGAAGATCGCGCCTGTAAGCAGGCTAGGTTTTCTCATGGGATACTCCAGAGAATCATGAGTGTGCAAATCAAAGCTGTTCCGATTATCAGACCCAATTCTTGCGATTTGCTTAATCGGGCATGAATAATCGTTCGGTGGTCTCACACACTAGCGGCGAACCCCACCTTCCCTGTTTAATAAAGTAGGGATGCGCTTCTGCGCCTCCGCTATATGCAGTGAAACAAACATTTCCAAGCGATCTCTTAAGGTTAATTTTGCATGAACCATCCACAAAAAACGTCCCATAATTCCCTCAAGAAATCCATCCAAGCTCCCGCCGCTCACAACAAAAACGAAACACCGATTCCTGAAACTACGCTGCCTACCGTCGCAGCGCATCTGCGTGGCGATGCGCTTCCGCGCGCCCTCTTATCGCTTCAACGCACACACGGGAATGCCTACGTTCAGCGGTTGATCCGCCAGCGCAGTTCGCCTTATGTGGCGCGCGGCAACAAAAGCGGCAAAACCGCCTCCAGCAGCGACGAAAAAGAAGGCGGCATCGACAATTCGAAGTTCAAGACGGATACGAGCGAACAAGACAAATTGATCCGAAGCACGATTGCCACCGCCATCGAAGAAGTGTCAGGCGAACTCAAGCGCGAACCCCCCGCCGCCTTTGAAATCATGGGTGCGGGATCGTATGCGCGGCAGGAACTCACCGCTGCGTCCGACTACGACCTTTTCTACGTGCTGCCCGATTCCGACTTACGCGAAAAAGACGATGAAGTCTTTCTGCACGCAGTTCTCACCCGCGTCAAAGCGAAATTGGCTGGCGCACTTGAAATTGAAATCGAATCCCCCGGAACGCCAGCGTCCATCGCCTCATCCGATAGCAAAGGCGGAACGATGCGTACCTTCAAATCCATATACCAGCACAAGTCCGATTCACTCGCGGGGGAACTGACCGTCGCGCTGCAAAGCAGCGAACGACTCATCAAAAATGCGGCTGCCTCCATGCTGGCGACCATCTCAACGACCCTTAAGATGGATAAAAAGGCCGAACTTGACGTAAAGCAAAACCTCTATCGCCCGCTTCAGTATTTCGTCAATATCGTAGCGCTGCGCGCGGGCTTGAAGTCGCTCAACAGCCTTGATCGCATCGACGAGATGGGCAGCTTATTGGCGGATGCGGGCTTTTTGGGTCGCTTGAAAGCTGCCTTCGCGCGCGTCCTTGAACTCCGCAGTTCAGGCGTTTCATCAATACGCTCAAGCGAAGCGCTGCTCATCAAGAATGTCCTACGCGAAATTCAACAGCGCACAGAAAAAGGATTAAAACTCGAAAATCTCATTGGTTCATGACGCGCAAAATGAGATCGGCGGGTTGTAAGTGAATCACACGAGGCGTACAATCTGCCCGCGCACTTGGGGAGAAAAATGTTGTGATCATCGTCGATGCACATGAAGATATTGCCTATAACGCCGTCTGTTTGGGGCGCGATTACCGCGATCATACCCTCGTCAAGCGGCGCGTGCTGGCGGGGAGCGAACGCTTGGCGCAGGAAGGCATCCCAACAACAGGACTTCCCGACGCGTTGATAGGGCGGGTGGCGATTGTGTTCGCAACCATATTTGTCGAGCCGCCTGTATCATTTTTGGGCGTTAAACCGTCGGAGGCTTGCCCACCCTACGAAACTCCCCAACAAGCCTATAAATTCGCGCTCAAGCAGCTTGATTACTACACACGCTTAGCAGATAACCATTCGCGTGTGCGGCTGATCCAGCGGCACAGCGATCTTGAAGCAGTATTGGCGACATGGGCGGATGATCAGCCTTTTGAAAAACATGTGCAGGGGATGGTCATCTTGATGGAAAACGGCGATCCTATCCTTGAACCGCGTCAGTTCTATGAATGGTACGAACGCGGCGTGCGAATTGTTGGTCCGGCGTGGAGTGGCACACGCTACTGCGGCGGCACAGGCGCTCCCGGCGGATTAACCACACTGGGGCGCGAACTGCTGGAAATTATGGCGAGCTTGAACGCCGTGCTTGATCTTTCGCACATGGCGGAAGAAGCCTTTTTGCAAGCAGTGGACAGCTATCAAGGCGCGAGTATCATCGCCAGCCACAGCAACCCGCGCAAATTCCGCAATTCTGACCGTCATCTCTCCGATGATATGATCCGCCGCCTTGCCGAACGCGATGGCGTGATAGGAATCGTTCCCTATAACCGCTTCTTGAGCGAAGAATGGCGACCCGGCGATCCTAAATCAGATGTTCCCGCGTGGCGTGTTATCGATGCGATTGATCACGTTTGCCAGTTGACAGGCAGCGCCGCGCACGTCGGTATCGGCACCGATTTTGACGGCGGTTTCGGTTCGGGCAGCATCCCGGATGGGCTGGATTCGATCAGCGATCTTATTTCGCTGGCGGATTTACTGGCAGCCCGCGGCTACAGCCCCCCCGACATCAACGCGATCATGGGTGGTAACATGCTGCGTAAACTACGCGCGGCGTTACCCCTATAAACTTGCGCTCAGCATTCACACAGCAGCAAAGGCATGTATCCCTCATGAGTGGTATTTCGCAGCTTGGCATTTCAATGGGCGCGCTTGGTATCGTGCTGGCGTTGATGGGCTTGTTCCCGGAAGTCATGGGTATCCCGACAGGCGCAGGATTCGGCGTGGTTCAGTTCGTCGCGGTCATGATCGGTTTCGGGCTGCTCATCATCGGGGCGCTGGTCTACGTGAAATACACCTTTTACGCCCATACGACCAGCAATCTTGCCCAGCAAATCGGCGTGCGTTTGGCTCTCACCGGACTTCTCGTATCGGGCATCAGCGGACTGGCAGATTTCGTCGGGTTTGGGTCACACGTCCGCACTGCAACTCAAGACGTGATTTTAGGACCCATTCAAGCCATCGGCATCATCGGCGGATTTCTGGTATCATCACTAGGGGTGATGCTGTACGCGCTGGCGAACAAACCAGAGTAAGTGTCTAACCTTTGAAGTGGACTAATTGACTAGAATTTTTCGCGGCGCACTAGCGATTCTTCAGCAAAATCATCCCAATGTTTCACGATAGTAGGCTTGATTACAATTTTTGTGCAATTTTTTTGTGTGACTCATCAGATTTTAATACTAGCTTAACTGCTTGTTGAGAGGTAAAACTTATATGTCAGTGGAGATAATCCTATGCTGAACAGCAAAATGGATTCCGCTGAAAAGCAGATTGGATTTTTTACTGCTACTGCCACTCTCTAGGAGGCTCCTTTAAGATGCGCAAAACTGCGGTTCTTTTAGTGGTATTCGCGTTGATCCTCGGCGCGATCTTCCCTGCTTTCGCGCAGGATCGCCCCAGCATTCCCGAATGGCTGACGAACGATGGTCGTTTCGGTACGCTTTTGGCGGCTGTCGAAGCAGCGGGCTTGGGCGAAACCCTCAGCGGCGAAGGACCGTTCACGGTACTTGCTCCGACGGATGATGCTTTCGCCGCGGCACTAGAAACGCTCGGTTTGACGGTTGAAGATGTGGTCGGCAATCCCGATCTGCTCACCGCCATTCTTACCTATCACGTCCTGCCGGATCGCTATTTCTTCCGCAGTTTGACGGCGGGTCCCAGCATTGCAACTGTTCAAGGTGAAGAAGTCGATTTCAACCTTGAAGCTGGTGCATTCACCGTCAACGGCGTGACCATCCTCGACGTTGACAACGTTGCCAGCAACGGTATCGTCCACGTTCTCGAAGATGGTGTACTCGTTCCCCCGTCGATTGCGGCGACTCTCGCCCCCGCGCCGGAACCCACCCCAGAACCGACTGAAGCTCCGGCGGCTGAAGCTCCATCGCGCCCGTCGATTGCTCAGGTCCTCACCGATGACGCTCAGGGACGTTTCACCACCCTGTTGGCAGCGGTTGATGCGGCTGGTTTGACCGAAACCCTCGCCGGCGAAGGCAACTTCACTGTGCTTGCGCCAACCAACGACGCTTTCGCGGCGGCGCTTGAGTTCCTTGGTCTGTCAGCGGAAGACCTATTGGCAAACCCTGAAGCCCTGACCGCAGTTCTCACCTATCACGTCCTGCCGGAACGCTATTTCTTCCGCGACCTGATTCGTGGTCTCACTGCCGATTCGGTCAATGGTGCGCCTGTCAGCTTCTTTGAAAACGCGCGCGGTTTCCTCACTGCGAATGGCGCGGTCATCAGCGATGTTGACAATGTTGCCGGTAATGGTGTCGTGCAGGTTCTCGACAGCGTGATCCTCCCGCCGGGTGTATTCCCGCCTGCAATGGTTCGCGTCGCGCATCTGTCGCCGGATGCTCCCGCGGTGGACGTGTTCATCAACACCGAACTCAGCGGCATTCAAGGACTTGAATACGGTTCCATCACCGATTGGGTCGAAATTGCTCCGAACCCTGCCCTGCTGGTTGCGGTTGCGCCCGCTGGCACGGAAGATGCGGTGATTGGTCCTGTCTCGCTCTCGTTCGCGCCCGGCAGCTACACCACCATCGCGGCGATTGGTTCGGCGGCAAACGGCACGCTCACCGCGCAGGCGATTGCTGAAGACTACAGCGATATCCCCGCCAATTCGGCGCGTGTTACCCTCTTCCACGCCATTGAAGGCGCTCCAGCGGTCAACGTGCTGGCGAGTGGTTCACTGCTCGTCGGCGGTTTGGCGTACCCCGGCACAGCCGATGGCAACGACGGGGCGTTCACCGTTACTGTTCCCGCAGGCACATATAACCTCGCGGTCAACGCGGCCGGTGCGCCTATCCTCACGCTCGATGGTGCGGAACTCGTCGCAGGCATCAACTACTTCGTCGCCGCAATTGGCACGCCCGACAACCCATCGCTGCTCGTGCAGCCCACCGACACATCGGGCATGTAGATGTGACCCCATTTCAAAATTCGCGGATGTAGGGGCGGCGGCGAAACTCGTTTCGCACATGCCGCCCGCAGCGCACAGACGTGAATTTTGAAATATGTCCTAAATAAAAAAGGGGGCGGATCACACGATCCGTCCCCTTTTTGTTGCCACCCTATCGAGAGATGTAGCCAGCTTTATTCTTCGACGATCAGCACTGTCACCATGCCGAACATACCGTCGCGTCCTTCAGCGTGCGTAAGAATATGGCAGTGATACGCCCACACACCCGGCTCATCACAGTTAATGATCACATCATAACGCTGCCCCGGCGCTATATTGAGGGTATCGCACATGTACGGCACAGGCAGATAGAAGCCATCGGTAGCGATAACCTGCTGCGGAATACCGTGCAAATGCATCGGGTGGATCATCAAGCCTTCATTCATGTAGCGAACACGAATACGCTCGCCAAGTTTTGCCACCATCGGCTGTGTGTATGGGAAACCCTTCCCGTTGAATGTATAGCCAAGTGCCGAGTCGTTGAGGATGAATGTGTAATCCTTCGCCACTTGTGGTTCGCGTGACGCATCCAGCGGATCGACGATTAATGCGCCAAGCATACCGCGCGTGTTCTGTTCCGCCGAATTGAAATGGCTGTGATACATATGCGTGCCGGGGTTGCGGACGACGAATTGATATTCCTGTGTTTCACCCGGATTAATCGGCGGCTGCGTGACAAATGGCACACCGTCTACATTATTGGGGACGCGCAGCCCATGAAAGTGAATGTTGTGCGGCTGCGTCATGTTGTTGGTGACGACAAAACGGACTTCGTCGCCTTCCGTCACGCGAATTTCGGGACCCGGCACCATACCGTTGTACGCCATCGCGGGGAAGGTCATGCCGCCGCCCGTATCCCATTCGATTTCTTCACAGGTCAGGCGGAACACTTTTACATTTCCGTCCATCTCCGGTTCAAGCGGTATACGCCAAAAGTTCGGGTCTTGCCCAATATTGGCAAGGAAAATATCCACACCTTCCTGATGGTGCTGGTTCATCAACTGCCAGTCTTCTGTCTGCCCCTGCCGGAAAAGCCCATTGGGGACAGCACTGCCTGTGTTGTGTGCGGCAGCCGGGCGCGCGATCAAGCCAGCGCCAACTGCGCCTGCGCCAACACCCATCATTTTCAGAAAGTTGCGACGTTCCATCTTGGAAAGCTCCCCCTACATAACGTACCTAAAGTATAGTGAGTTCACGAATTGGCAAGCTACGACGACGCTTGCGATGCATTCGTTTAGCGGTATTACTGACAATCGCCATTAGATCGCAGTGCGCTGTCGATTTTTACCCCTTGCAAAGTGACACCGTTAGAATAACAGCGAGCGCATGACCGAATAAAGAAACGAAGGGCATGTTTTTCATGTGACATATTTCACTAGGGATGTCATGGGGGTAATTTGATAATGGTATGACGATAGGTCATCGCCAGCTTTTTCTCCAAAAGCCGAATTTTTAGGGAGCAGTTCAATCCATGCACAGCCATGAGTCACAAGAGTCTACTTTGCAAGTGGGCGGTGCCCCGCTGCTTACTTCACTGGTATTAATCGGCGCTTTCGCGCTGATCTTGGTTCTACTGCTTGGTGGGTTTTCGTCAGAGCGTGTAGTAAATGAAGGAACACCAGTCGTGCAAGCTGAAGCGACTGCCGAAGTCACCGCAGAAGTCACTGAAACAGTCGTTGAAGTGCCGACACAAGCCGCCGAACCGCAAACCGTCGCGGCTGCCATGCCTGTCTACAGCGAAGCGGATATTGCCGCTGGGCAGCAGAACTATACTGCTGTGTGCAGTGCATGTCATGGCATGGATTTACACGGTGTCACTGGTTTGGGCAAGAGTCTCATCGACAGTGAATTCGCATTAGGGTTAACCGATGAAGAACTGCTGGCGTTTGTCATTGTCGGACGTATGCCTTGGGATCCCGGCAATACAACAGGCATCGCCATGCCCGCGCGTGGCAACGGTATGCTCACCGACGAACAACTTACACAAGTGATTGCCTATATTCGCACGCAGCAGGCAGCGGCAGGTCATATCCCCGTGCCATATCAAAGTGGCGCGGCGCAAGCAGGCGCTTCAGCGCAAGTTCCGGCAGTCGCGCAAGCTGAAACCACCGAGCCTACGCCAACCGTAGAACCAACTGCTACCCCAACTCAGGGTGCTTCAACGGAAGCTGCCCCCGCGCCAACGTCCAGCGACCCAACTACTGCACCCACTGAACGCACGGGTGAGCTTGGCGCGCATGGCAGCGTATACGTACCCGTTAGTGACCAGCAGTTGTTCGCGCTGTGGTGCGCGGGATGTCACACGGCAGCGGGCGCGGAGTCAGGCAATCAAGCAGGACTGCTGAGCGAAAGCGAAATGGTGCAAAGTGGCAGCGATCAAGCCCTCTACGATTTCTTGACCGCGCCGTTCAGTTTCCCGAACACGGGCGAATTCGTGCATCCAGTGTTTGGCGATTTCGCCGTTATGACCGAAGCGCAAATTCGCGCCCTAATCGAATATGTACAGGCGCTCCCTGCTGGAAGTTAAACCATCACTGATGAGCGTTGACAATCAAGATCGGTAGAGAGCAGTCGAGCGTATTTACATTAGCCATCCCGAAGCCTTGACCGTAGTGGACACGCAGCCGCGCGTCGAAATCGTCTGCTTGCCCACTTATAAAGGTTTTTGTCGTAGGGGCAAAGCATATCATGCCTAGTTTAAAAGCATGATGAAACCCTTTTCACAATCGCCGCACAATGGGTTTGCCACGCTAAGCCCCTACGGTGAAGGTGACTTTCACCGTGTCCAGCCGATATTGCGGATTAAGCCGTAATCGCCGTAGATGGTCGCAATCGAATCGCCGTCAGAGACACGAATCACCATGAGATCGACGGTGACGCGCTCGACGGACACGGTGCGCCCATCGTCAGCGGTGATGCGCGGCGCAATCCGCGAGACTTGCTCACTCGTGAGGGTGTCGTCAAGTTTCGTCGTTGTGCCATCCCACGTATACACGCGCCCCGAATGCCCCGCCAGCCATGATCGCCATACCAACCGGGCATCCAGCCAATGCAAATCCATATTGAATGAGTTTGGTTCGCTCACGGTGATCGTCCGCCCATCCTGCCACACCTGCACGCGAATCCCGCGATTGCCTATGCCGACGGAAATCCACGCCCATTGACCAGTGGCGCTCCAGCGAAAATCGCGGATACGAAGCGAATCGCGGAAGCGGAACATGCGCCCTGCATCCCATAAAATCGTGGCGGGGATGCTCGGTAAGTATTGATGCTCCCAAATGAGGACGGATCGCCCAAATTCCGCGCCGAAACCGCGCGCGCTGGCTGCGGCGATCACCATGGCGATGAAGGGGAACACGGCTAAACGAACGGTCAGGCGCAGCATCAGGATTACATCGTCTGTGGCGGTGACCAGAAGAAACGGGGGATCGGCGTGTAACGGTATGGTTCGACTGCGAAAGGCACGGTGACGATATTCGCGCCATCCCAAATGCTGATGTGGTCATCTTCGACCCACGCCAACCGACCATCCGGCGACCAGCGCGGCGACATATTGCGAAATGTCGATGGCGTGAGGTTGCGGACGCTTTCGCCATCCCATACGATGATTTTTGTGCCGCCGAATTCGGGAAGCACCGCCGCGTATGCCAGCCATCCATTCGCTGACCATGTGGGTTCGCTGCCCACAAACACATGACCGCCGAAGTTGTTATGTACCACCGCGCCATCCCACAACGACATCGAGAACCATGTCGCATGAGAGTAGGTTTGCCAGATCATCCGCCCATCGTGTGACCACACAGGCAGCACATCCGAATCGACGCTTTGGCTGATATTGCGGACGCTTTCGCCATCCCACACAAAAATGTCGGATGCTTCACCCACGCCTATCGCTGTCCATGCCAGCCGACCATCCGCCGCCCATGTGAGCGAATTCACCGGATTGATAGGCGTGTCGATGAGGATGGGTGCGTTTCCATCCCACACGTAGAGGTTCGCCCGCGCGTCACTGTCATGGATCGATGCCCATGCTAGGCGACCATCGTTCGACCACACTAGCGAACTAAGTTCGTGATCGCTGCTGCCCAACAGAAACGTTCGCTGTCCGTCCCAAACATACAAATCTGGCGCGGCGTGCGGCGCGGATCGAGTGATCCATGCCAAGTGCCCGTTGGCTGCCCATGTGAGGTCAGTCATCGGGGAGTCGCTTAAAGGGATGCGTTCAAGAGATGCGCCATTCCAACGGCGAAGCATTCCGTTTTCTTCCACCCAGCCGAAACCGCCATCGCTTGTGAAATGCAGCGATTTCGACAGCACTTCATGGCGATATGACCCGTCCACGATGACGGTGGTGATCGTGCCTGTGAGCGTTTCGTAATCCCATTGGAGCGTGGATCGTTCGCTTCCCGCGCCGATCATGCGCGCGCTGAGAGCAGAGACTAGGGTAATGAGGGCGGCGAGAAGCATGAGGCGGAGAATCGGACGCAGCATGAGGAAACTCTCTAACTAGGGCGACCACGCGACATTATACAAAAAACCCTGTGTGACCTCATAAATGAATCGCTCGGCTGCGCCATCCCACACGATGATCGCGGAATAATCATACTGGCTCATCATGGTGGTTGACCATGCAAGCCACCCGTGCGGCGACCACTGGGGATCAACGTTCGACAAGTTGTCACTCCCTATTTCGAGGGTTCGTACACCGTCCCACACATAAATTTGCGATTTTCCGGTCTCGGTGTAGCCATACCACGCCAGATGATTCGTCATCGACCAAGTAGGTGAGTGGGCGTAGCGGGCTGTGCCTGAACGCATCTCTACTGCTTCTGTGCCGTTCCAGCGAATGACGTTCACACGCTGCGCGCCGCTGATGGCTGACCAAGCAAGCTGCCCATCCGGTGACCATTGGGGAACGGTTTCATCACTTTCGCTTTCGGTGATGTTGGTGATGTTCCCCCCATCCCACACGACAATTTCACCATTCAGTGCGCTGGTTTCGGTTTGCACCCACGCCATTCGACCATCCATTGACCACGCGGGTTGTGAAGCGTGGATTGTTGGATCACTCACGGTGATCGTTCGCGCTCCATCCCACACGTAGATCGCGGACATGCCGTTGATTTGTCCCTGCCACGCCAACCGACCATCGCGCGACCAGACAAGATTGCGGTTCAGCACATCCGGTACGCTGACAATGTGTATCCGCGAGTGATCCCACACAACCACGCGATTTTGTCTATCACGGTTGGCGATCCATGCCCAACGTCCGTCTGGACTCCAGCGCAGCCCGCGCATCGTTTCGCTGGGAAAGCGAAAGATATTGCGCCCATCCCACAGCATCATGGCAATCGAGTCGCTGATCTCATGTTCCCACATCAACACGGGTTGACCCGTCTCCACGCCGATCATGCGTGCGCTGAACACGGTGATCAAGGTGATGAGGGCGGTGAAGAACGTCATTCGGAGCAAGAATCGCAGCATGTGACGTGATCCCTAAGCAGACGGCGCAGTCATCAGCCGCGCCAAATTGCGCGACTGCGGATCGAGCGCCCCTGCGATGTTGATTGCCGACGTTAGGGCGCTTTCGTGGCAGTCAATATCGTGCATGTACAACCCGGCAAGCCACAGGTTATTTTCGCCTTGCTGCGCGATCAAGCTGCGCTGCGCGCGGAAGTAATTCAAGTTGACTTTGGGATGCTGGTAGGTGCGAACCAGATGTAAATTCGCGGGCAGTTCGGAATCGAATGTGACCCAACTGCGGAAGATTGGCTTTTTGCTTTTCCACTTTTTCCACACGGTATTGGAACTATGTATCCCCTGCCATCGCGTGTTGACGACTGACCAGTGATCGACGTTCGCAGGCATCAACCGCCGATCTTCGTGAACGGCAATCGTCGTCGTGAAGTATTCAATGCGGTCAAGTTCAGCGCGGCGTTTTTCTTCCCCGCGAAGTGATTGCAGCAGCCTACTCGCTTTGTTGGCGTTGGTGGCGATGATCATATGGTCAAAGTCGTGGTCGCCGCTGTTCGTATCGTGCAGCGTATAGCGATTGTCTGCGTGCGTAATCGAGGTGATGTCCGCTTTAAGCTGGATGCGCGTTCGAGTGAGGGCGTTCGCAAGCGCGGCGATATAGGCGCGCATCCCGCCGACCACTTCGTAGCCCGTGATCGTCCCCAACAGTGACTTGGGGCGGCTGGTCACCATATATTTGAGCGCGTTGTACGCGGAAAACGTCTTAAATTCATCGAGTTCGACGCACCATTCCGCGAGTAAAAACGGGTACAAACAATGGTTGAGAAAGCGTTCTGGCAGGTTGAGGCTGTTCAGGTAATTTTCGAGCGTGATAAACGGATCGGCTTTGTCGATTAACGGGAGCGAACGCCAGATCACATATTGAATGAGCGCGAGATCGACCAATGCGCGGGGATTGTACGCTGACCAGATGATGCGTTCGCGGGCGTAAGGCGGGAACAAGGTCACGCGGTGTTGATCGGCGCTGTAGAGCGTGGCGGAAAGCGAATAGGTGTGGATGGGCGCGCCGATGAGCGAGAGCAGACGGTTGAAGCGCGGGAACAGTCGTTCATAGAAAAACTCGAATCCGGCTTCGATCAAGCAGGTTTCGCCGTCCTGCTCAATTTCAACGGTGTCGGCGTGACCGCCCAAAAAGTCGAGTTTTTCAAAAAGTGTGACTTCGTGGTTTTCTTGCAGCAGCCATGCGGCGGCTAATCCTGCGCCCCCACCTCCGATGATGCCGATTTTCATCTCACCCCGTCCCATCGTTTAGGAAATAATACAATACATCATAACCCCGTTCGCCTTTATCGCTGTCTTGCCCCACCCGCGCTGATCCGCTACGCTTTGCCTACGAGTGCTGGCAACAAAGGAATATTCCCATGAACGTGAACGAAGCCATTAAAAGCAAGCGCGCCGTGCGCCACTTCAGTGATCAACCTGTGCCGGATGAGGTGATTCTGCAAATTTTGGATGCGGGGCGGCGTTCGCAGAGCAGCAAGAATACGCAGTTGTGGCACTTTCTGGTTGTGCGCGACAAAGGGGCGCTCATGGCGTTGGGGGAAACGGGCGATTATGCCCGGCATCTTTCGCGCGCGACGTTCGCCGTGATGTTGATCGGGGAAGCGGCGCGCTGGAATATGTTCGATCTCGGTCAAGTGGCGGCGTATATGCAGCTTGCCGCGTGGGAACTCGGCGTAGGATCGTGCATCGCGGCGATTCACCGTTCCGACGATGCGCGGGCGATTTTGAATATTCCTGCGGATAAGACCGTCGATTTCGCGATCTCGTTCGGGTATCCAGCGCCAGATTGGAAACCCGCCAAACTGGGGGGTCGCAAGCCGATCACCGACGTGGTGCGCTACGACAAATGGGAGTAATCCATCGTGAATCAACTTCACGCGACAATATGTTGATTCATCTCCGAAAATCCTCATATCGAATCAACATATTGTCGCTCAAATCAACATCGCCAATTCAATAAAACGGACATGGATGGACATCAACCATCCCACGACATTTGTTCCGGTTGCGACTACAATAGCGCACGACGTATCGTTAATATGTACACGGCTCAATCACCATGACAACTGCTTCGCCTAAACGCTCACTTATCGCCCGCCTCTCCACGCCTGAACCCGCGCCGCCTTGGTCGCTGGGATCAGCCTTCGTCACGCTTCTGTTCGCTGTTGTCAGCGTCTTTGGCGGGTCAATCATCGCGCTCATTTTCTTCGAGAGCAGTTCGTTCGCGCTGCTGCTCGGCTGGACAGTCGGCGGGGTCGTCATGGCGAATTGGGTCGCCACCCGTCATCGCTCACCGGAAGCGCGCACGGCGCTTCGCTTGCAGCCCGCCTCATCCCCCCTGCCGTTGATCCTGTTCATCGCGCTTGGCTTTGTGCTGGCAATTGACCTGCTCACACTGGGGGTCACGGGGCAGTTTCTCCCCACACAGGAATTGTTCATCGTGGCGGGCAGCGCGCAGCTCAACGTGCTTGACTGGATTTTCGCCGTGGCGCTGCTGGTGTTCGCGCAGCCCATCGGTGAAGAACTGGTGTTTCGCGGCGTGCTGTTCCCATCGCTGCGGACGGCGCTTGGCGCGTGGGGCGGCTTGCTGATGAACGGGATCGTTTACGCGGGCTTTCACATGGCGATGTACGCAACCAACACCAGCGGATTATCGTCGCTGGCGGGCGTGTGGTTCGCGTTCGTGCTGCCGCTGCTGCATGGCATCGTGATCGCGGGTTTCCGCGCCTACACGGGATCGACGCGGGCGGCGATAGCCGTTCATGCCGTGTTCGGCGTATTTGCGATCATCAAGCTGCTGACGATAGCGGGATAAGAGAAAGACATTGATTCACCGCAGAGAAGGGCGAAACGAGTTTCGCAAAGAACGCAGAGAAAGCGAATGTAGGGGCGGCATACATGCCGCCCGTTCTCGGCGGGCGCGATATATCGCGCCCCTACAAAACGGCGAAACATTTTTATCTTTACGTGGAGTGAGTCTTGAAACGTATCATTGTCGCGTCTACCAATCCGGTCAAGATCAATGCCGCGCTGACGGGCTTTAAGCATGTGTTCGCTGCTGAACATTTCAACGCCGAAGGAATCAGCGTGCCGTCGGGCGTGAGTGATCAACCGATGACGAGCGCCGAAACGTTACGTGGGGCGCACAATCGCGCCGAAAATGCCCGCACGGAAATCCCCGACGCGGACTACTGGATCGGCATTGAGGGCGGGGTGGACACACACGGCGATCAGCTTGAGGCGTTCGCGTGGATTGTGGTCATGGATAAGTCTAGTGTCGGAAAAGCGCGAACCGGCTCATTTTTTCTGCCCGATGAAACGGCACGATTGATCCATCAAGGGATGGAGTTGGGCGATGCCGATGACATTGTGTTCGGGCGAAGCAACAGCAAACAGCAAAACGGATCAGTCGGCATTCTGACGCATGACGTAATTGACCGGACAGCGTTTTACGTCCATGCCGTGATCCTTGCGCTCATTCCGTTCAAAAATCCGCACCTTACGTTTACGGAAGGAATAACGCTATGAATATTCTCGTGATTGGCGGCACGCGCTTTATCGGACGGCATTTTGTCGATCTCGCGCGGGCGCGCGGACATGCGATCACGCTGTTTAATCGCGGCAAGACCAACGCCGATTTATACCCCGATGTGGAAACTATTCAGGGTGACCGCGACAAGCAGGGCGACCTAGATCAACTGCGCGGACGAACATGGGACGCGGTGCTGGATACGTGCGGATACATTCCGCGCCATGTGACCATGCTTGCCGAAACGTTGAGAGATGCGGTGAATCAGTTCGCGTTCATCTCGACCATCAGCGTGTATGCTGATCCGGTACAAGAGGGCGCGGATGAAGATGCGCCGCTGAAAACGCTCGATGATGCGACGACAGAAGAAGTCACAGGCGAGACCTATGGCGGACTCAAGGTGCTGTGCGAACGTGCCGCTGACGTGATCATGCCGGGTCGGGTTGTGCATATTCGCCCCGGCTTGGTAGTGGGATCGTATGATCCGACAGACCGCTTCACGTACTGGGTAGACCGCATCGCCAAGGGCGGCGATGTGCTTGTCCCGGGTGTGGCATCGCGGCGTGTGCAGTTCATCCACGCGGCAGATTTAGGCGCGTTCATGCTTAGATTGATCGAAGACCGCGTGATGGGCGTGTATAACGCTGTCAACCCGACTACGCCGATCCACTGGGGCGAATGGATGGAATCGACCAAGCGCGCAACCGGATCGGACGCGCAGTTCACATGGGTGAGCGACGAATTTTTGCAGACGCACAACGTCACGGGCGCGGAACTGCCATTTTGGGTTCCCGCACCGCATGACGGTGTACTTGGCGTGAGTAATCAGCGGGCGATTGAGCGCGGATTGACCAGCTTGTCAATCGATCAAGTGGTTGCGGAAACGCTGGCATGGAGTCGTTCGCGTCCGGCGGATCATGTGTGGAAGGCGGGGTTGAGCGCCCAACGGGAAGCCGAACTGCTGGCGAAGTGGCGCGCGAACTAGGATTAGTAAGTGCCAAACTCGCGTCAGTTTCGTTAAAATCTGGGCTTCAAATACTATTTTAGGTAGAGAGGTAGGTCTGTGATGCTTCGACTACAAACCGACAGACTTGACTTGGTTGCTGGCAGCGAACAGGCGGCACAAGCGGCAAAAGGCGGCATTCGCCAGTTGGAAAGCATCATCGGCGTGAAAGTGGCGCAGCCTTGGTTTGAAGAAGAAGGCTCGGCGCTCATGACCTACTATGCATACTTGATCACCGCGAATCCCAACATGATCGGCTACGGTTTGTGGCTGATTATCGAGCGTGCTGACAAAACGATGATCGGCACGGCAGGCTTTAAGGGCTTGCCAGACGACAATGGCATGATCGAGATTGGCTATGGCATCGACGCGCATTATCGACGGCAGGGCTACACGTTTGAAGCCGCACGCGCGCTCATCGATTGGGCGTTTACGCAGCCGGGTGTGCGCGTTGTCACCGCCGAGTGTTTGACGAACAACCTTGGCTCGATTCGTGTGCTGGAAAAGCTCGGCATGGAGCGCACAGGCATAGTGGGATCGTACATCAAGTGGCGACTGCCCAAGCCGGAAGCGGCGGCGACATGACCATTCAACGGCTGCACCACGCGCAGATCACGATTCCTAGAGGCGAAGAAGCTGCTGCCCGCCGCTTCTACTGCGATTTGTTAGGCTTGCAAGAAATCGAAAAGCCGGACGGTTTGAAGGGACGGGGCGGCTTCTGGGTGCAGGTGGGCGATCAACAAGTGCATATCGGCACAGAAGATGGCGTGGATAGGTCACTAACGAAAGCGCATCTCGCCTATCAAGTCGATGATATTCGCGCATGGACGGCGAAGATCACGGCGGCGGGAATCGCCATCGGGGACAGCGTGCCGATCCCCGGTCACGAACGGTTTGAAATCCGCGATCCGTTTGGCAACCGCATCGAATTCATTCAGCCCACTGCTTGAGCAGTACGCCGGAGCGCACCTATGCAAAAACTATCGCGCGGCGAACTCGAAGCCGCATTCACACGGGCGATTATCAAGCTGGAAAAAGAGTATTTAGGGCGCGGACCGATGGACGCGCGTACTTATGTGCTGGATGACATCGTACTGGTTCGCTTGCGCGGTGTGCTGACGTTGGCGGAAGTCAAACTGTCAGAAACCGAAAGCGGGCGCGATCTTGTCAAAGAGACACGCCGCCGCCTTTTTGAATCCACTCGTTCGATGATTGAAGATGCGGTGCGCGAGATTTTTGGGCGCACCGTCATTAGCTTACACACCGACTTAAGTACGCGAACGGGCGAACGGGTGATCGTGCTGACGCTGGATCAAGCAGTGGAATGACGCTGTTTCTTTGTAAAATGTGAGCGTTTCATAAGATTAATGATAACCCCTAAAAAAGAGGGGGATGTTTATTTTCTTCTTGTTGTATGTTAATTCACGGGAATGGGAGTGATGCCCAAACCTACCCTCACTACGGCAGTCTAGTAGGAAATTCGCAGGCAGGGTGTTCATGCCCGAATGCAGGCGAACTCACACTAGCCGACCCTGCTGCAATTCACAAGAGTTGCGCCCGTGTCGGCTTTTTAATTGCCTGTCCTGTCAGGGATAGCTCGCAGTTATTCCTAGCCGTATTCATGTATCAACAAGGAATTTGAGAAGTGCTAAAAACCACCGAGAAACAACCGGAAATAACCTCTCCTGTCGCTCAACAAGCGGCTTCTGCCGTTGAAACGGCAAACTCACCTGTATGGCACACCCTCACGCGCGATCAAGTGCTGGAAAAACTTTCCAGCGGCTTAGATTCGGGGCTGAGTGAAAAACAGGTGCAAGAACGCCAAGCCCAGTATGGCGCGAATGAACTCGTCGAAAAAGGGTTGACCAGCCCATGGGCGATCCTGTGGGAGCAGTTGACCAACCCGCTGGTGCTGCTGCTCATCGGCGCGGCGATCATTTCCGCGCTGTTGGGTAAAGTGGACAGTTTCATTGCCATCAGCGCGATTGTGGTGCTGAACGCGGTGTTGGGCGTTGTGCAAGAATATCGCGCCGAACAAGCAATGGCTGCGCTCAAGAAGATGGCTGCGCCGCTGGTGCGTGTGCGCCGCGAAGGCAAAGTCGCTGATATTCAAGCGCGCGAACTCGTCCCCGGCGACATTATCCTGCTCGAAGCGGGAAGCGTGATTCCGGCGGACTCGCGGTTGATCGAAAGCGCCAATTTGCGCGCGCAAGAAGCGTCACTCACCGGCGAATCACAGGCTGTCGATAAAGCGCCGGGGGTGCTGCAAGACGCGAATGCTCCGCTTGGTGACCGCGCCAACATGCTGTTCATGGGTACATCAATTACCTATGGGCGCGGTGTCGCTGTCGTGGTCGAAACGGGCATGAAAACCCAACTCGGACGCATCGCAGAACTGATTCAGAGCGTTGACAGCGAGAAAACACCGCTTCAACGCCGTATGGACGAACTCGGCAAGGTGCTGCTGTACGCCGCGCTTGTCGTCATGGGGATTGCGTTCGTCGTCGGGTTGGTCACAGGGCAGCCGATTTTCCCCGACCCCAACATTCCCGACAGCGAATCGGTGCTGCTGAATGCCGTCGCTATCGCCGTCGCTGTTGTGCCGGAAGGTTTGCCTGCTGTCGTGACGATTGCGCTGGCGCTTGGCGCACAGCGAATGCTGCGCCGCAAAGCGTTGATCCGCAAGCTGCCCGCCGTTGAAACGCTCGGCAGTGTCACCGTGATTGCGTCCGACAAGACCGGCACGCTCACCGAAAACCGGATGCACGTCACTGTAGTCGATGTCGCGGATTGCAATTCGGCTATGGAAAACGTAGCGAACGACGGAATCAAGCATCTCATCAACATGAACGGTACGGGCAGAGCGCATCCCGCTTCGGCGCAAGCCCTGCTGCTGACTGGGAGTATGTTGGCGAACGACGCGATCCTTGAACGTGACAGCAGTGGCGAACTGCGCTACGTAGGTGATCCCACTGAGGGGGCGTTGGTTGTCGCGGCAGCACGCTTCGGCTTGATCAAGACGGACATGGATCGGGCGATGGTTCGCGCGGCGGAACTACCCTTCGACAGTGACCGCAAGCGCATGTCCACCATCCACACGATAGACATGGCGCACACGCTCAACATGGAAGAACGCACCGTCATTGACCTTCTGAATATCCCCACAGGCGGCGCGGTTGTGTTCACCAAAGGCGCAGTCGATGGGTTGCTCGACGTGAGCAGCCGCGTGTGGATGAACGGTGAAATTATGCCGATGACTGCCGAACTGCGTGACCGTATCGAACGGGCGAATAACAATCTCGCGCAGAACGGGCTGCGCGTGCTTGGGCTGGCGTTCAAACCGCTGGAGGATCGCAGTTTTGACCCGCAAGACTTGGATGAAAAAGCCATCGAAAGCGACCTGATCTTCGTGGGGATGGTTGGCATCATCGACCCGCCGCGCAAGGAAGTGCGGGATGCTGTCGCTGTCGCCAAGACGGCGGGCATCCGTCCGGTGATGATCACGGGCGATCATCCGCTGACCGCGTTCGCGATTGCGCGTGAACTCGGCATCGCCAAAGAAGGGGATCGTGTGCTAACCGGACATGATCTCAGCCACCTAAGCGCGGAAGAACTGGAAGCGCAAGTCGAGAATGTGTCGGTCTATGCCCGCGTATCTCCTGAACATAAGCTCAACATCGTGCAGGCGCTCCAAAAGAAGGGGCACATCGCCGCCATGACAGGCGACGGTGTGAACGATGCGCCCGCGCTTAAGCGCAGCGATATTGGCGTGGCGATGGGTATCACCGGGACAGCGGTAAGCAAAGAAGCGTCCGATATGGTGATTTTGGACGACAATTTCGCCACCATCGTGAGCGCGGTTGAAGAAGGACGCACCATCTATGACAACGTGCGCCGCTTCGTCAAATATCTGCTGGCGAGCAATACAGGTGAACTGTTCGTGCTGCTTATGACACAGTTGATCACCGGGATGTCAATCCCCCTGACAACGCTGCAAATCTTGTGGATGAACCTGATCACAGACGGTATTCCCGCGCTGGCACTGGGTGTCGAGAATGCTGAAAAAGGCGCGATGCAGCGCCAGCCGTATGCGCCCAATGAGAGTATCTTCGGGCGCGGCTTGGGGCGGCATATCTTGATCGTCGGCTTCCTGCTCGGCGGGACGGGCTTAGCGCTTGGCTACTGGGCGTGGTCGAACAACATTCTCGCTGCTAACGGCGCTCCTGCGTGGAATACGATGGTGTTCATGTTCTTGACCATCGCGCAAATGGGACACGCGCTCGGCTTGCGGTCACACCGCGAATCGCTGTTCAGCCTCCCATTCTTGGGGAACAAACTCCTGCTTGGCGCAGTGGTGGTAACGATTGTGCTTCAGCTCGTGGCGATTTACACGCCTTTCTTCAATGACGTGTTCAATACCAACCCGCTCACGGTGGAGCAGCTTGTGTTGTGCTTGGTCTTAAGCACGGTGGTGTTCATCGGCGTGGAAATCGAGAAGGTGTTCATCCGCCGTGGGGTGCTGAAGGCGTAAGGCTTATCTCAAGTGAGATTGTAAACGAAGTTATCCTCCCTATATCCCCCTGACTTGCTTCCCTGCTGTGAATGTGAACAGTGGGGAAGCAGGGGTGGGGATGGGAGATCAATCTACCGTAATCGTAAGCGTATCCAAGAGGTATCTACAATCATCATGCAGTTCTCGAACACGTTGAAAACAACCCTTTTGCTGGGCGCACTGACAGGGCTGCTCATGCTGATTGGTTCCGCGTTGGGCGGCACAGGCGGCATGATCATCGCGTTCGTCTTCGCCATCGCGTTGAACATGGGCGCGTGGTGGTTTAGCGACAAAATCGCGCTGGCAATGAGCCGCGCTAAAGAAGTCACCCCAATCGAAGCGCCCGACCTACATGCTATGGTCGATACGCTGGTGCAGCGCGCCAACATGCCCAAGCCGCGCGTGTACGTTATCGACAGCGAGATGCCCAACGCCTTTGCTACCGGACGCGATCCCCAACATGCGGCGGTGGCGGTGACAAGCGGAATCATGAGCATCCTCAATCGTGATGAACTCATGGGCGTAATCGCGCATGAACTCGCACATATCAAACACCGTGACACGCTGATTTCAAGTGTAGCGGCGACCATCGGCGGCGCGATCACGATGCTGGCGGATATGGCGATGTGGGCGCTGTTATTTGGTGGATTTGGTGGCAGCAGCGATGATGATGATGATGGGGCGGCAGGCGCTGTCGGCGGGATTTTCATGATCTTTCTTGCACCGATTGCAGCCGTCATTATCCAACTGGCAATTTCGCGTTCGCGTGAATTTGGCGCGGATCAAGGTGGGGCAGAGATCATGGGTAATCCGCTTCCGCTGGCAGCCGCGCTCGAAAAACTCGAAGCGTGGTCGCATCAGCGGATGCAGTTGGCAGCCGCCGGACATACGCCCATCGAACGCACCAACCCGTCAACAGCGCATCTCTACATCATCCCGCCTGTCGGCGGCGCGCTGATGAACCTATTCCGTACTCATCCGCAAACGAGCGAACGTGTCAATCGTTTGCGCCAAATGGGGTTTGAAGGCGTATCTTCTCGCCGTACAGTGACGATTTAACGTATTAAGCAAGCTGCGGGGTGACAACCCCGCCCAAATGGAGGCTTACTGTTATGAAATGCCCGATTGACCAGACCGACCTTGTAATGAGTGACCGGCACGGTATCGAGATCGACTACTGCCCGAAATGCCGGGGCGTGTGGCTGGATCGCGGAGAGTTGGACAAGATCATCGAGCGTGCGGCACAGTTGGAACAGCAGACGTATGGCGCAAACCCAACGGTGGGGGTGAATCCCGCGCCGCAAACCGCGCCCCCGCCCGCCCCAACATACTATGATCCGCGCAAGCGCCACGATGATGACGATTACTACGACGATGATGATCGGCGCTACCAGAATTATCCGCCGAACCAATATCCGCCGCGCAAGAAACGCTCATTTCTGGATGACGTGTTCGACATTTTCGATTAGGAATGAGTTCGAAAAGGTATGGCGGGGCTTAAGACCCCGCCATATCGCGCGCATATGCAAGCGCTTCATCGAGTGTTTTGAACACTTTCATCTCAATGCCGCCAAAGATTGGCGACTGCATCCCCTGTGCGCTTAAGGTGATGACGCGGCTGGCGGTGATGAGGATGCGCTCCCGCACATTTTTGTGCTTAAACAAGTGAAGCTGGCGCGCGGCTTGATTTGCCCCGAAGATCATATCTTCAAGATCGATTTTCATCTCGCGCAAGTCCATAATCAAAAAAATCGGAGTTGGCTGCGCGTCCAGTAGGGCGAGTACAACTTCATTCATCGCTTCGCCATCTTCACGGATACTGAAATCGGCATCAATGGTGACGATGATGATCGGCTCGTTATCGAGTTTTTGCACACGGGTATCCATGCGTTTCTAACCTTGCCGCGCACATGCGCCTATGTCTCGTCATATTTGACAATTCATATCTTATACCATAAATCAAAACCGTGAATAATATGCAATTGTTCACAAGTGTTCGGGGGTGACACTTCGCGCAAACAGGTAATACCTACATGCTGACAATTGATGAACTGGGCGATAGCGACTTGGAGGGCAGCAGCGCGGCGTGTCCGTTCCCGCTTCCGACTGGCTCGACGGTCTACAGTGTTTCGGACGGCTGATCTGGGCGCACAGAACACATGGAATCTGCCTGCGGGCTCGTGGTACATCCGCAAATTTAGCTGTGACTTGCTAATCTTGGGGCATAGAGGAGATCGTTGACCCATACCAGCTTGTGTTCGCGCGACTGCCTGACAGCGCACAACCACAGCCCCAAGATTAGTGTAGGGTCGCTCATCCCCTCTGCCGGT
>Ga0073934_10003585_pt1 | contig 28145 bp, 30 predicted proteins | sample LarsenN4metaG_FD_76834 | JGI IMG/M metagenome (GOLD analysis project Ga0073934, IMG submission 76834) | Hot spring sediment bacterial and archeal communities from British Columbia, Canada, to study Microbial Dark Matter (Phase II) - Larsen... ... | reverse complement strand
GGCCTCCTTATCCCGGGCGTCCACCGCACACCCCAACGGCTCCACCCTCTCACACTGAGACCAGTCCGTTTAAAAGATCATAGGTGACCCTTTGCTTGCTTTAGGGGCGTTCGGATATTTTCGTGCCAGTGCATTGGGTAGTAAGACCCCGTCATAGCCTTCATGGAGATTCGCTTCATATTGCGCTTTGACTTGATCAAGATGGCGGCGGAAAGGTTCCTTCACGACCGCGGGGAGCAGTGTGACGCGGTCTTTGTCGCCTTCCCCGCCGCGAACGCGGATGCGTTGCACACAACGCCGATGTCCTTGCCCCTGAGACGCCGGCATTCCATCGCCGGAGCCCGTACATTGTCGCGTGGGGTCGGGCATGCGTATTGAGTTCTGGCGCGCGTGGCATAAGAAGAAGGGGAACGGATGCGCGGCGAGGGTCAGCGCCCGATTGCCTCTTCTTTGAAGAAGGGCTGGGCTGCTTCCGCTGCCACCCATTGCACCAAGCAGCGATCGGTGCCTGCCCGTCTTGTGCTCCGACCGTTGGTGGCCCGGAGCAGCCCCCGATGGAGGAGGGCCCGAGTCCGTGGACAAAACCCCCGGGCGGTCATCGTGGGTGCGGCCTGGCCCGGAGCGTACTTCACCGGAGGAGCGGGGCACCCACCGAGCCTCTGCCGGGAAGGAAAGCGGAAACTGACTGAAAGACCACGGTGGTAGCCCCGAGGCGAAAGAATTTCCGAAGGCTTCCGCCCGGCAGAGGCCCGAAGGGTCGCTCCGAGAGGTGCGGGAGCGGAAGGGCATGTTGCGCCCACATTATGCTTTCCTCTGCTCCGCCAGCCATTCTTCCACGATCGCCACACTGGCGCTCGTGCCGATCCGGTCGGCGCCGGCTTCGATCAACGCGAGACAGGTCTTGAGATCGCGGATGCCGCCCGACGCCTTCACTTTGGCGCGGCCCGCCACCGCGTCCTTCATCAGCCGCACATCCTCGACCGTCGCGCCGCCAGACGCAAAGCCGGTGGACGTCTTCACATAATCCGCCCCCGCCTCCACCGCCAGCTTGCACGCCATGACCTTCTCCTGCTGCGTGAGCAGACAGGTCTCCAGGATCACCTTGTGCCCGGCCCCCGGCGTCGCCGTGACGACCTCGGCGATGTCCCGCCGCACCGCGTCGCACTCGCCCGATTTCAGCAGCCCGATGTTCAGCACCATGTCGAGCTCCCGCGCGCCCTTCTTCCAGGCTTCCACCGCCTGCGCCACCTTGGTTGTCGTGGTCTCGGACCCGAGCGGAAAGCCGATCGGCGCGCCCACGCGAACATCCGTGCCCGCGAGCGCCGCGATCGCGTCATCGAGAAAGCAGGGCGGCACGAAGACCACCGGAAAGCCGAAGCGCTTCGCTTCCTCGCACAGCCGCCGCACCTCGGCGCGCGTCGTCTCCGGCCGGAGCACGGTGTGATCAATCAATAAAGGGAGGTTGACTCTCATCGACCTGCGGCCCTCTCACGCGTGGCGGCGGCGGACACGCCGCTGATACTTTGCCACGGCCTTGTTGTGTTCGGCCAGGGACGACGAGAAATGATGGGTCCCGTCATTCCGGGACACGAAGTACAGATAGGGTACGGAGGCCGGATAGAGTGCGGCTTCGATCGAGCCCGCGCCCGGACTGGCGATCGGGCCCGGCGGCAAGCCCCGGACTTTGTAGGTGTTGTAAGGGCTCTTCACCGAGAGGTCGCGCTTCCGGATGTTCCCGTCGAAGTTCGACAACGCGTAGATGACGGTCGGATCGCTCTGGAGCGGAATCCGACGCTTGAGCCGGTTATGGAACACGGCCGATATCAGCTCCCGCTCCGCCGGCACGCTGGTTTCTTTCTCGATCACGGAGGCCAGCGTCAGCACCTGATGCAAAGTCATGTTGATGTCGCGGGCGCGCGCCCGCAGCTCCGGGGTAAACGATTGCCAGAGCGCGGCGACCAGCGTCTGTAGGACGTCTTTCGCCTTCATGTGTTTGGCGAACCGGTAGGTGTTCGGGAAAAGATACCCTTCCAGGCTGGCGACGTTCAGACCGAGCGTGCGGATGAAGTCCCGGTCGTTCGCCAGCGTCAGAAACTCGTGCTGGTCCACCAACCCCGCCTGCGCCAGCGTCTCCGCCATCTGGGCGACCGTGAATCCTTCCGGAATCGTCACGGTATGCAGATGGACGCGGCCGTTCAGGACGTCGGCCAGGATGTCCCCCGGCCGCATCCCGGCGTGCAGCGCATACTCGCCTGCCTGCACCCGCCGATCCGCCCAAGCGAGTTTGCCCAGCAGCAGGAACCCCCACCGGCTCCTGATCAGATGCTCCTGCTCAAGCCGCGCGGCGAGTTGCCGAAGGGTCGTCCCTTCCTCGATTTCCATGAGGCGGATCGGTGGGGGCACCAGCGGATCAGGCCGGCTCACAACCGGCTCGAGCACCCCGAGGGCTGTCTTGATGACACCGACCCCCATGAGGCACAGAACGGCGAGGCCGACGAAGAGGACGAGGTGACGCCGCATCCGGCTCCGTTTGGTGTCAGGTGGCCGACTGTGGTTCTGGCTCGGGCTCAGCGTGGGAAGAAGACAGGGATTCGAGGTAACTCTTGAGGATGAGTGCGGCCGCAACGCGGTCCACGGCGCGTTTGCGCTTTTTGCGGCTGACGTTGGCTTCGATCAGCAAATCCTCGGCGGCCTTGGTCGTCAGGCGTTCGTCCCACGCCACGACAGGCACGGAGAGCCGCTGCTCCAGTGCGGTGACGAGTGCCTGGGCACTCGCCGCTTCCGGGCCCATCTCCCCGCTGAGTCGAATCGGGAGCCCCACCACCACCAGCCCCACGTGATGCCGTTCGACCAATGCCTTGATGTGCGCGAGATCCGCTTCCAGAGAGCGCCGCTCGAACGTCTCCAGCGGCTGAGCGGTCCACCGCATCTCATCGCTCAGCGCGACGCCGATGCGCTTGGTGCCGGGATCCAGAGCCATGATGCGTTTTCCAGCCATCGCTCAACGCCGTTTAGTCCGTGAGGCTCGTTTCGCCAGTTAAGGCCGATGCATCATGCGGTTCATTCTACGGTCGAAGGGCTTTTTCGACCAGCCCAAACACTTTTTCGAGCGCGGCATCGAGCCGCTCCGGATTCCTGCCGCCGGCCTGGGCCATCTCGGGCCGGCCCCCGCCCGTCCCGCCCACCTCGGCCGCCATCTCCTTGATCAGGGCGCCGGCCTTGAGCTTCGGCACGAGGTCCTTCGTGACCACCACGAGCAACGCAACTTTCCCATCATTGGCCGCGCCGAGCGCGATCACGCCACTGCGCATCCGATCGCGAAGCTGGTCGGCGAACGTGCGCATGGCGTTGGCGTCCATGCCGTCCACGCGCTGCGCATGCACCTGAATGCCCTGCACCGTACGGCTCTGCGCCCCTTCCTGGGCGCCGCTCGCCACGCGCAGCTTGGCCTGCTCCAGCTCCCGCTCCTTCTCTTTGAGCTGGGCCACCAGTTTCCGCGTCCTGGCGACCAGCTCGGACGGGCCGACCTTGAGCAACTCCGACAGTTCGCGAACCTCGGCTTCGAGCTGTTTCACGTAGTTCAGCGCGCCGCTGCCTGTCAGCGCTTCGATCCGGCGCACGCCGGCTGCGATGCCGGTCTCGGAGATGAGCCGGAACAGGCCGATTTCGCCCGTGTGCCGGCAATGGGTCCCGCCGCACAATTCCTTGCTGAACGTGTCCACGCTGACCACGCGCACCCGATCGCCGTACTTGTCGCCGAAGAAGGCCAGCGCCCCCGCTGCGACGGCTTCCTGCACGCCCATCACGTCCGTCCGTACGAGCAGGTTGCGACGGATGTGGTCGTTGACCAACCCCTCGATATCGTCGATGTCACGAGACGACAGCGGTTTGAAATGCGCGAAGTCGAACCGCAGGCGATTGGGCGCGACCAGCGACCCGTACTGCTTCACGTGCGGGCCCAGAATGTCCCGCAGCGCCGCGTGCACCAGGTGCGTCGCCGTATGATTGCGAGCCGCGTCGTGGCGGGTAGTTACATTGACCGTCGCGGACAACCGCTCGCCTTCCCGCACCCGTCCGCTCCGCACGATCCCCTTGTGCAGGAACAGGTCACGCGCCGGCCGAGTCGTCTCGCGGATCTCGATTCGCCCCTCCTGCCCCACCAACAGGCCCTGATCGCCGACCTGGCCGCCGCCCTCGGCATAGAACGGCGTCGCATCGAGCACGACCTCGACTTCGTCGCCCTCCACCGCTTCCGGGACCAGCCGCTCGCCTTTGAGAATCGCCTGCACCACCGCCTCGTTCGTCAGACGCTCGTAGCCCACGAACTGTGTCGGCGGGAGGCGGCCCGCCAGTTCCATCACGACCGGCTTCGCGACCGCCACCTCGAATCCGGCTGTTTTCCTGGCCCGCTCCCGCTGCTGTGCCAGCGCCTGCTCGAAGCCGGCCTCATCGAGGGTCATCCCCTGCTCACGACAGGCCTCGGCCATCAAGTCCAGCGGAAACCCGTACGTGTCGTAGAGCTTGAAGACATCGTCGCCGCCCAGTGACGGCCGGCCGGCCGTCTTCGCCTTCTTGACCAGTTCGTTGAGGATGGGCAGGCCCTGATCCAGCGTCGAGATGAATCGCTCTTCCTCCCCTTGCGTGACTTCCGTCACGGTGCCGGCCGCTGCCCGGACCTCCGGATAAGCCCCCGCCATGAGCTCGACCACCGAGCCGGTCAGCTCGAACAAAAACGGCTCCTGCATGCCGAGCAGCCGCCCATGCCGGGCCGCCCGGCGGAGAATCCGGCGCAAGACGTACCCGCGGCCTTCGTTCGAGGGCAGGACGCCGTCGGCGATGAGAAAGGTCATGGCCCGGAGATGGTCGGCCACGACCCGCATCGAACGGTCGCGCACCGGCTCCCGCCCGTACTCGCCACCGACCCGCCGGCTGATGGCACTGAGGAGCGGCCGAAACAGGTCGCTGTCATAGTTGCTGTGCACCCCCTGGGCGACTGCCGCGAGCCGCTCCAACCCCATTCCGGTATCAATGCTCGGCTTCGGAAGCGGCTTCAGCATCGCGTCCGGACCACGGTCGAATTGCATGAACACGAGGTTCCAGATCTCGAGCACCCGATCGCCTTCGCCGTTCGGGACGTCATCGCCGGGAACCGCCGGTCCCTGGTCATAGTGGATCTCCGAGCAGGGCCCACAGGGACCGGTATCGCCCATCTGCCAGAAGTTGTCCTGCTCCCCGCACCGGACGATCCGGTTCGGCGGCACCCCGATCTTCTTCCAGATGGTCTCCGCCTGATCGTCCTCTCGGAAGATCGTCACCCAGAGCTTGTCCTTCGGCAGACCCACCGTCCGCGTGAGGAAGTCCCATCCGAAGTGAATCGCCTCGTTCTTGAAGTAGTCGCCGAAGGAGAAATTGCCGAGCATCTCGAAAAACGTGTGATGCCGCCCCGTGTAGCCGACGTTCTCCAGATCGTTGTGTTTGCCGCCCGCGCGTAGGCACTTCTGCACGGTCACGGCCCGCGTGTAGGGGCGCCGTTCCTCACCGAGGAACACACCCTTGAACTGATTCATGCCCGCGTTGGTGAACAGCAGGGTCGGATCAGCCTGTGGGATCAACGGAGAACTGGGGACGCACGTGTGCCCCTGTCCCACAAAATACGTGACGAAGCTCTGCCGCAGATCTTTCGCGCTCCTGCTCATGGTTCTGAATTCGAGGCTCTCGCCTCTCGCTCCCCGCCTGTTCCAAGCACCGCTTCGATCGTGTCTTCGCCGAACCCGTGTCGCCGCAGCACGCCGGCGCTCCGCGCGGAATCCCCTGGAGGCCTCAGCCCCGACCGTCTGCCTAGCAGCGTACGAGCGAGCTCGCGTTCGCTGCGCTCACTGTAGATCAACTCCAGCGTCCGCGCCACGGCGCTCGGCGGAAACCCCTGGGCCTCCAGCTCAGCGCTCAGTCGCTCGCGCCCCATCGGCCGCCGTGCGATCCGAGCCCGAGCCCATCGTTCCGCATAGGCGTCGTCGTTCAGGTATCCCCTGGCTTGGAGCTGGCCGATCAGCGCGCGGATACGGGTGAGTGGCGCGCCGCGGCGGCTGAGGTAGGCGAGAACCTGCGCAGCAGTTCGGTCGCGACGGGCCAGGTAGCGGATCGCAGCCTGCTCGAACTGATCGGCAGCGGGGACCCGCGTGGACTTCCTGCTCGCCACTGTCCGATACCGGATGATAGGGCCTATGTACCCCGTTGAGCCTGTTGAGCCTGTTGAGCCCGTTGAGTCCGTTGTGCCTGTTGAGCCCGTTACGCTCGTTTTGTCCGTCCTGCTGGCCGACCACCCGCACAGGCCAAACGGACTCAACAAGCTAAACTGCCCTAACGGGCGACACGGCTCGCTACGTCGCTGCGCGACCCGCGTGCGAGCGCTTCTCATCCGCGCGGGCCTCCGGACGGCGTGTCTCCACCTTGACGTCAGGGATTTCCGGTCGCTTGTCGGCCCCGCGGGACGGCAGGCCGGCCGCCTCGCGCAGGCGGTTCTCGATTTCCCTGGCTACCGTCGGGTTCGTCTTGAGGAAGTCCCGCACTTGCTCGCGTCCCTGCCCCAGCCGCTCGCCCTTGAACGAGTACCAGGCGCCGGATTTCTCCAGCAGCCGCTTGTCCACCCCGAGGTCCACCAACTCGCCGGCCTTCGAGATCCCCTCGGCAAAGAGGATGTCGAACTCCGCCTGCTTGAACGGTGGCGCCATCTTGTTCTTGACGACCTTGACACGGACGCGGCTGCCGGTTACGTCCTGGCCTTCCTTGATCGACTCGATGCGCCGAATGTCGAGCCGGACCGACGAGTAGAACTTGAGCGCGTTGCCGCCGGTGGTGGTTTCCGGATTGCCGAACATCACGCCCAGCTTCATCCGGATCTGATTGATGAAGATCACCGTGGTCTGCGACTTCGAAATGGCGGCCGTGAGCTTGCGGAGGGCCTGGGACATCAGCCGGGCTTGCAGCCCCATGTGTGCGTCACCCATCTCGCCCTCGATTTCGGCGCGCGGGACCAACGCCGCGACCGAGTCGATCACGATCATGTCGACCGCGCCGCTGCGGACCAGCGTTTCCGCGATCTCAAGCGCCTGCTCGCCGGTGTCCGGCTGCGAGACGAGGAGATCATCCGTCTGCACCCCAAGTTTCTTTGCATAGGTGAGGTCCAACGCGTGCTCCGCGTCGATAAACGCTGCCGTCCCGCCGTTTCGCTGCGTTTCGGCAATGGCATGCAAGGTCAGCGTTGTCTTGCCGGAAGCTTCGGGCCCGAACACTTCCACCACACGCCCGCGCGGAAATCCGCCGACACCCAGCGCGATATCGAGTCCCAGGGAGCCCGTCGAGATCGCCGGCACGTTCACTGGCGCCTCGGCTGTCCCCAGCTTCATGATCGCGCCCTTCCCGTACTGCTTCTCGATCTGGGACAGCGCCAAGTCCAAGGCCCGCCGTTTTTCATCTCGTTCGACCGTTCGCTCGACCATGAAATCCTCCTACAGCGCAACGCTGAACGCTGAATGCTGACTGTTGAACGCGGAGCCCCCGCGAAGTCGGACCATTATACTGAAGTGAGGGAGGGAAACCTAGGGGGCAAGGAGCGGCACTTCAACCAGCCTCGTATACACCGCGCCGCTGGGCTTCAACTCGCTCTTCATGAGAGCAACGGCCTCGACCGTCAGCGACCCGAGGACGGACGACGTCCCCAGGAGACCGGTCGCGGGCATGGCTCGCCCGACCTCTCGCGAGCCGTCCTTGATCCGGGCCAGCGTGAGATGCGGGCTGAAGCCTTTAGGCTCAGGCGCGAACCCCAGCGGCTGCATCGCGCGCTCGACCGCCCCCGCCAGGCGCGCGAGCGCGCCGTGAGGATCCGCCAAGCCGATCCACAGCACGCGTGGCGCCCGCGCATCCGGAAAGACCCCGTACCCGCCGACCTGGACGGCGAACCGCGCGGTGCCCGCCACCGCGTGGCCAAGCGCCCGTTCGATATCCGGCACGAGTGCCTCGTTGATCTCTCCCAGAAACTTCAACGTCAGGTGGAGCGATTCCATCCGAACCCACTGAATTCGAGCAGACGACGCGGTCTCAGCGAGCCGCTCTTTCACCAGGCTCTGTGCCTTCGCCAGCACCCCGCGGAGATCGGAATCCAGCTCGATCGCAACGAAGGCCCGGATCATGTCCGCCTCCCACCTCCGGTCACCAGCCACAGGCGTAAGAGATTCAGAGCGGCTTGTGAGGCGCGTAGCTTGATCGCCTGGCGCTCCCCATGAAAGTGAAACTCGCGCGTCTCCAGCGCCACGGGCACCCGTTGCTCTGCCGAATGCAACGGGTCCCCGCCCGCCGCCAATCCGACGTATACCAGCCCGACCGGCTTGGCATCCGATCCGCCGCCGGGTCCCGCAATTCCGGTCACGCTCAGGCCGAGCGACACCCCGCTCCGCACTCTGACGCCTGTCGCCATCGCGGCAGCCACCTCGGCGCTGACTGCGCCGTGCCGGCGGATCAGGTCCTCGGGCACACCGAGCAGCTCCGTCTTCGCACGATCGCTGTAACAGACGACCGCGCGATCGACATAGCTCGAGCTGCCGGGCACTTCCGTAAGGCGATGGCCGATCAGCCCCCCGGTACAGGACTCGGCCACCGCCAACGTCAGCCCGCCCGCGACCAACAGGCGCCCCACAATTTTCTCCATGGTCTCGAGCCCTTCTCCATAGAGGGCGGAACCCAGGCGCGTCCGGATCTCCTCTGCCGTCCGCTCCAGCGTCGCAAGCCGCGGGGAGGTGAGGCCGCCGCAGCGCGTGAGGGAGACAGTGACTCCGAGGGGAGACGCCAATGTCCCGACGTGCACGCGACCGGCAGGTGGCACGAGCCCTTTCAGCCGGTCATCGACCTCGGCTTCGGTGAGCCCAAAGGTGTGGAACAGGCGGCGCTCCGTCCGGTCCTGCGCGTGCGCCTCTTTGGCCAGCCTCGGCATCACCGATTCGGTGAACATGCGCTCCGCCTCGACCGGCACCCCGGGCAGCGCCGCGAGGAAACGGCCTTTCCACAAGACACAGAAGCCCGGCGCGGAGCCGACCGGATTGGGGAGCATGTCGGCCCCGCGCGGGATGAGCGCCTGGCGCAACTGTGACGCGCTGGGCGTCCGTCCCCACGCCGCCAGACGCCGCCGTATGCCCTCGAGCGCCTCGGCATGTCGCCGCAAGGGTCTTCCCGTGACGCGCGCCACCGCTCGTCGCGTCCGGTCATCGCGAGTCGGGCCAAGCCCGCCTGTCAGGACGATCACGGAGGCTCGACCGGCGGCCACGCGGACCGCCGAAGCGATGTCGCGCTCGTCATCGCCGATCACCGACTTGAACCGCACCTCCACCCCGACCGTGCCGAGCGCGTCCGTCAGGAACAGCGAGTTCGTGTCCGCCCGGCCGCCGAGCAGCAGCTCCGACCCGATAGCAATGATCTCACCGGTTTTCATAGACAGGCCATAGCCTATAGCCCATCGCCTCTCGCCACACTAGTCGATTTTTGAGAAATCCAGGTCGAACGACACTTCCTTGCCGCCCCCGGGAAACACCGACAGCCGGGTGGTCGCCTTGGGATCCAGGTCGTCGTAGCGGAACGAGCCGACGATCTTGGCGCGATACGCCGGCGCATTCGGCCATACAGACGTCCGACTGGCCTGGCCGTCGAATCGCACCTTGATCGGTTTGATCGCACGCTCACGTTGGACCATCACCATATAGCTATCCACGGCAAAGTTTGGCCGGTCTCCGAACACCACGACACTGACCAGCAGGGTCGGCTCGCGGAGAATCTGCTCGACCTCCGCCTCCTCGGGAATCTCCGAACGCAGCGCAAAGTGCGCAGACATGACGGTTAGTCCGACCAGCTTCGTCATCAGGAAGCCGCGAGGGTGCAACTCGTCGTTCGCCCCAAACCAGGCATACAAACGATCAGGTGGTTGTCGGGCGGCTGCGGCGGCTCTGCCCCGCTCCAGGGCCGCCCGAATCTGGTCCGAGGTCGGCTGCAACTCAATAGCGGCGACGGGCATGGCCCAGCCGCCGGCAACCACCACGGCCACCATCGCACACCGCTGCGCAAGACCGGCTCCGCAGCCATGTCTTCGGATAGACCGCTTCATTTTACGCGCTGTCGGACCGGGCCATGCTTGGCGTCAGCCGATAGCAGAATGCCGGAGTCCTGTCAACGCCGCGTTGTCCTGGGAGCCGATAGCCGATGGGCGCGAATTCATTGCCTCTTATCGAGGATTAACACTCAGTCATTCACGATCGGCCATCCGCCAGGTGTGTTCATTGGCTGTGTTGACAAAGGCTATCTGAAGTGCTAAGAAGCTTGGCCTCATTCGACCACAATCTGGCTCGTCTAAGGAGGTTGGCGATGGCCAGCGCTGAGCAGGCCGGTAAGCGGCAGTTCGTGAATTTCTCCTTCTATAAGGTTGACCCCGCCTGGCGTCGTCTGTCGGATGAGGAACGGAGCCGCGGCAAACAGGAGTTCCTCCGGGTTGTCGAGGACTACCACGACAAGCTGATCGTCATTCCCTATTCGCTCGTCGGAATTCGGGGCGACTGCGATTTCCTGCTGTGGCGCATCAGCTATCAGCTTGAGCTGTTCCAGGAGATGTCGGCGCGCATGTTGGCCACGGGCCTTGGCCGCTATCTTACGATCCCCTATTCCTATCTTTCCATGACCAAACGGTCCATTTACGTGGACCATCACGTGCACGAGGGACAGGAGAGCAAACGGCTCCAGGTCATCCCGGGCAAGAGCAAGTACATTTTCGTGTATCCGTTCGTCAAGACACGCGACTGGTACCTCCTGACCAAAGCGGCCCGCCAGGGCATGATGGACGAGCATATCGAGATCGGCCACCGGTATCCCTCCGTGAAACTGAACACCACCTATTCATTCGGACTGGACGACCAGGAGTTTGTGGTGGCGTTCGAGACCGACAAGCCTGAAGACTTCCTTGACCTCGTCATGGAGTTGCGCGGGGCCGAGGCCAGCCGGTTCACCGAACGTGACACCCCGATCTTCACGTGCATCCTTCGCAGCATGAAGGAAATGGTGGACATGCTGGGCGGATGAGTTGAGCCGCCTCTCATCATCATCACACGGCCTTCCGGTTCCGGCGGAAGGCCGTGCTGTTTGGATCACTCATTCCAGTGTGCCCAAGGAGCGTAGCAGGATGCGTTGCCCCAAGTGCGCAGGGTTGCTGATCAACGAGGACATTCAAGAGTACAGCGGTCGCTTTTGGGGGTGGCGCTGCGTTCAGTGCGGGTTTCGCCTGGATGAAACGATCGCTCAGAACCGGCAGGAGTTCTGCCGGCTAGACCCATCGGGCGAGGATGAACCCGATCAGCCGATCTCCGAGGACGATGATCTCCTCTCCGAGATCGCGGCCAAACCGGTGGTCCGGCAGAAACGCCCGGCACGCCCCGCGCGCTCGGCGACCCGCTAGGTTCACTCGGAGCTTTTTCATACCCACTCCGCATGCCGGTTGAGGCGGCGCCCGCTCCCCACGCTTCCCGTCTCGCAGCACTGTTCTCGGCCCTGGTGCCGGGGGCGGGCCAAGCCCTCAAGCAGCAGTTTCCTCTCGCCGCCGCCGTCTTCCTCGTGACAGCCGGCCTGTTAGGATGCGCGTGGCTCATTGCCCATGCGGGCCGGCTGGACACGGCCGTCTTTTTTCTCACGATCCTGGTCCTGCCCTGGTGGGTCTTTCAGGCCTACAACGCCTATCTGCCCGCCACGTCCGGTCACGCCCCGCTGCTCAGAACCTGGAGGACCGTCTGGACCCGCGCGCACGACATCCGGTTCCTCGGCGGGCTTTTTCTGCTGTCCGCCCTCATGGACTTCTATCTCATCCTAGCCCAACCCGAGTACGCGTTGACCGTGTTCTGTACGAAGCCGTCGGGCCCCTGGGGGATCCTGGCGAAGGCTCAGTCGCCGTCGTTTCACCTGCTGATCGGATACGGCTTTCTCCGGCTGCGGCGGTGGTCACTGCTCATCTACCTGCTGTACGCAGGTTTCGGCCTCGCCAATGCTACAGCCAATTTCGCGTGCTTCGGGTTTGGACGCATCCGGTCTGTCTTCCTCGTCACACTGGCCGCTTTTACCGCCTATGTCATCTGGCGGCGGGAGGTCTTTGCCCCGGCGGAGATGGCGCAGCCCCCGCTTTGACACCCGAGCCGGCCGTGTGGTATCACCACTTCAAACGCCGCAGAAAAGCTCGATGGCGGCATTGGCGAGGGCGATGGACCCGAACGATTCGACAGAGTTGTGCGCGATCCGCTTCCCGGACGGGTCGGTCAGCCTTTATGTCGATGAGGACTACGCGGTCGAGCGCGGGGTGGACCGGTCCAAGCTCGTCCGCGTCGAGATCCCCCGAGAGCTGTACATCAGCGGCACCGTCCAGCAACTTCGTGAATACGTCGCCACGCTGCTCGAGGCCCGGGAACAGGGCGGCGCGTAGCCGCGGTCCGGGTGGACACCACGGCCGATGCCTCACCTCTTGACCAACGAGCTCGTCGAATCAGTCATCAGGGACCTGCCGGCGCAGGCCCGGGTGATGCTCCGCCTGCTGCTGCTGCAGTACCTGGACGTGACGCCGGAGGACATCGAGTACATCGCGGGCGACCGCCCCGACCCCCGGTTCCAGGCCGGAGCCAAGTCGCCGTTGGCCATCGTGACACGCGAGGCCGTTCAGGGCGTGGCGGATCGCGCAGAGGAATATCGGACGCGCCACCGGCGCAGGCGCGAGCGCCTGAGCCTCATGATCGAGTGTCTCAACCGCCAGATCCCGATCACCGAGACGTTCTGCTCCCTGAGCGAGACGTTGCTGCGGACTAGGTTCGGCCTGTCCCCAAGTGAGCTCGCCGACCTCAAAGCCAATGCCCGAACGGCGGTGCTCAAACAGCGCTTGCGCGAGGTGGAGGCCAAACTGGGCAGGGGTGAGCTCGCGAACGACGACTACCGGCGTGCGCGGCTGATGGTCGAGTATCAGCTACAACTCCGGCTGCTCGACCGCCACCGCAAGCGCCTCGATCTGGCGAAGCGCGAGATGGACTTGGTCGGGTTGGCGCCGCTCCAGGACCATGAAATCGCCCACATCTGGGGACTCCCGGTCAGCAGCCTCGGTGGCCGCAAGGTCAAACATCTGCATCAGTACCTTGAGCGGCTGCAGACCGCGCTCCGGCAGAGCGGCTGGCCGCCCGATCCCGCGCAGGCCATGCCCCTGGACCTGTGGAAGGAAACCCTCTGCACGCTGTCCGCCCGACCGACTCCCCGCTCCGTCGCCTCGTACGATGGGATGGAGGGCAGTGAAGCCACGTTGCTGGACAAGCTCCGGGCCTTCGCGATGGGTGCACTGCCGGAAGAAGCCGAAAGCCGCCTCTGGCTCGATCTGATCCAGGATCTTCGACACGGCGCGGAGCCGGGCTCCCGGCCACGCTCGCTCTTCGGGCTCCAGCGACTCTCGACCATCCTCGCCGAAATGGACCAGGCTCCCGAGACGCTCGAGCAGGAACTGCTCGGACGGATCGCCCCGCCCACGCACGAAGAACCGGAGCCGCAGCCGGAAGAGAAGAAGCTCGAGAGCGTCCAGCTCGGTGACATGGCCGAGCACGTGCTCCGCAGCATGCGTGGCGACTGACCGCCGCCGGGCCGACCCCCACGCACCGGGTTTTCCTCACGTCGTTCGGGCCGCCTCGTGAAACCGACACGCCACGTCCTGCCGGACTTCCCGCACAATGGCCTGCTTGCACCGGGCCTGGCCAGCAAGCCCCTTGGCCGAACGGGAATTTGGCGGTATAATTTGAAAAATTTCTTGAGGGAGATGGCGACGATGATGACGTGGCATCTTCGCGGGATAGTCAGCGCTGCGCTTCTGACCGCGGTTTTCAGCTTGCCGCTCCCGGCCAGCGCAGGCGGCTTGCTGGAGATCACTGAGCTGGTGAACAACGCGGAGCAGTACGATAAGCAGATGGTGGTGGTCTTCGGCGTTGTCACAAACCTTCAGATCGCCACCAACCGGCAGGGACAGATGGCCTACGGGTTCCTGCTCAGAGACACCGCCCATACCGTCAAAGTGATCGGCCTCGGCAAGGCCGAGGTCCACGAAGGGGATCAGGTGATCGTGGAAGGGGTGTTCAGTCGGCTCCGCCAAGTGGGACGCGCGATCATCTACAACGAGATCAAAGCCAGCCTCATCCGCCCCCTCGCCGGCACCAACCCCGAGTTCGTCGGCTGAACACACCCCTTACTTTCCGCCGCGCCGGCCGTCGATGCTGATCTCGCCGAACCGGGCTTCGTACTCGCGAATCACGTTGCCCAGCATGATCTGCAACCGCTTCGCCGCGAACGGGCTGACGATGATGCGGTGGGTCAGTTGAACGGCGACTTCCTTCTGCGCGGCATGCCAGACCTGGTTCATTCCGAACAGCAGCACGACCTCTTCGCGGGTGCTGGCCACATTGGCCACGTTGGCGTACGTGCTTTGCATCCGGCTATCGTCCCAGCGGATCCTGGGCATCCCTGTTGCCCGGTCGGTCGCTTTGCCTACGTTGGTCTCACGGTTCCGTTCCGTTGCCATGGTTTGTCCTCCTGGGTGGTTAACGTGAATCGGACCATCTGAACCTGCGTGGGACACTGGGACGAACACTCGCGTACCCACCGCAATGGATCGCACATCTCTCCAGCTAGGCTTTTGCCACTCGCGTGAAAAGCTGCCAGAGTTGTGGCAGGATCCGCTCCAGGCTGTAGCGTTGCTCGACGAGCGAGCGGCCGGCCTGCCCCAGAGCCCGGAACTGCGCGGGATCCTTCAGGACCCGCAAGGCCTGCGAGGCCAGATCGTCAACATCGAAAAAGTCAGCCAGCAAGCCGTTCTCCTCGTGCCGGATCATCTCGGTGACAGGCGCCGTGTTAGAGGCCAGGACGGTGCACTCACAGGCCAGGGCGTCGAGCAAGGACCAGGAGAGCACGAAGGGCACCGTAAGATAAATGTGCAGGTCGCTGAGCGACAAGAGTTCAGCCAACTTGGATGGCAAAAGCGTGCCAAGAAACCGGAATCGGCTGAGATCAGGTCGCTCCGTCTGCAGGACATGCTCCCGGAAGTTCTTCGTCTTGATGTGCCGGAGGTCATTGCCATAGCTGACGCGGTCCGACCCTACCACTGCGAACACCACGTTCGGCATCGCTGCAGCGATGCGCTTCGCCACACGCACGAAGATGTCAAACCCTCGCATCGCTTCCAGTCCGCGTGACACGTACGTGACGATCCGCACGCCCGGTGGAATGACCTCAGGGCCGATCCGCCGGGGCACGGTGCGCCGGCGCCAGAGCTCGGTATCAATGCCGTCATGGATAATCTCGACCTTCGGGCGCCACACCTCGGGCAGCAGGCTCCACTGCCAGCGCGTCGGCGCATAGCCTGCCGTACAGGCATCCAGGTCGAGCAGAATCATGGCGTTGCGGGCGTGGGCGCGAAGGAAGTCCAATTCCTCCGGGGGAAAATCCGGGCGAAAGTCCATGTCGCTCCCGCGTGCATGGTAGTAATACTCGAAGTGGTTGACGATGGGGCAGTCGTACAGCTCCTGCAAGAAAACGGTGCTGCCGAATCCGCTGTGCCCGACGATCAGATCAGGCCGGAGCTCCTTGGCTAATTTGCAGGATTTGTAGACCGCGTGCGCGTGCCAGACGGCATTCTCGAACGTGCGGGACAGGTAGTGCGTAGTTTTCGTCGCCCCGCCGCGCACGGCGAAGGGAATGCAGCGGATGCCGTCGCGCACGCCCGAGGCGTTTTTCGACACGAACACGCACTCGACACCAGGCTGTTTGGCCAGCTTCGTGGCGATCGGACCGAACTGGGCCGGGAAGTTTTGGTGGACAAAGAGGATTTGCATGACCCGAGCGAACTCTGCCACCTCATCCCAGGGCTGTCAAGAAATTGCCCGACATCCTCCTGGCAAGTTTTCCTGCGCGCCGCCTACGCTTGACGCCACGCGGAGCCGCTTGGTACAACCTCCTCGTGTGGCGGTGTAGCTCAGTTGGCAGAGCAGCGGACTCATAAGCCGCGGGTCGGCGGTTCGATCCCGCCCACCGCCACCAGCCTTCGCTAAAGCTTCCGCCTCCGCTAAAGCTACAGCGGACAAGTCGGCTGGCAAGCCAGCCTAAAGCTTGAGGCAGGCGAACAGTCCCTCCCACCCCTGTTCGGTGAGACCCCCAGTCCCGGCGACCACTCCTGTCAGCCGGATAAAAACCTTAAGTACTCTCTCCTGCGAACGAAATCCGCGCGAAGGGCGGCTAGGCAGGATCTCTGTTTCGGCCCTTTTCTTGAGGTCTATGAGGAGCGCGCTATAATGATGTCGCTGGAAACGCCGGTCGTTTTCTCTTCGGACTGCCGATCGCACCGAGAACGAGGCCTCGCGCCATGATCTGGGATGCCTCCCAGCACCGACCGTCCATTCTATCTACCGTTGTCGGCGGTTCGGCCCTCGGCCTTCTGATCCTGTTCGCCCAGCCGGTCTCCGCGGACACCCTGCCGCAGGTGGTGTTCGGCAAGGTGACCAAGGTCATTCGCTGCGAGGTGGTCGTGGTGCAGTTCCGCCGCAAAGACCTGCCGATCCGGCTGAATGGCGTGGAGTGTCCGGAGAAAGGCCAACCGTACTTCAAAGCCGCGCACCGGTATGTCGCATTTATGACGGAGGGGCTCGAGGTAACCGTCAGGGTGGTGACTTCAGACAAGAACGGGACGTTGATCGGAGACGTGCTCCTCCCGGACGGGCGAACCCTGAATTACCTGATCATCGAGGAGGGGCTGGCCTGGTGGGACCGCAGCTCCCACAGTGACCGTACGCTTGCCGAGGTTGAAGAGCTCGCCCAGGCTTCCCGACGCGGGCTTTGGGAAGACCCCTATCCGATTCCTCCCTGGGAATGGCGGAAGGGCCGCCGCAATCCAGAGCCCTGATCGTCTCCGCACTATTCGCATCCACGTCACGCGTGCCTCTCCTCCCGTCGCGGGATGAGATGGACGGCACCGGCCTTCACGACCGCGGCAACGGCCGCGCCCGGCATCAGGTGCAGATCCTCGACGGCGGATCGCGTGACAATGGCGGAGAGTACCGGGCCACAGTCCACGATCACCTGCACGAGCGCGCCGCGCGGCAACACCTCGCGAACCACGCCGGCCAGCCGGTTCCGCGCGCTCGTCGCGCCGCCTCCCGCCGGCTCGAGCACGATGTCTTCCGCCCGGATGCAGGCGAACACGTTCTCGCCCGCCTCGCCTTCGCCGACGGCCTGCAGCCTCAGGCCCGCCGCCTCCACCATAAGCAGCCCGTTTGATGCCGCGACGATGCGCCCTGGAATGACGCTCTCCATCCCCACGATCTTGGCGACGTCCGCATCCCTCGGCCGGTTGAACACATCCTGCGGGGTGCCTTCCTGCACAACTCGCCCCTCGTGCACCACTACCATGCGGTCGCCCAGCGCGAGCGCATCTTCCCAGTCGTGCGTCACGACGATGCTCGGGATCCGGAGGTCGCGGAGCAGCTTGCCCAGCTCCGCGCGGACCTTGCCGCGCGTCGGCACATCCAGCGCCGAGAGCGGCTCATCCAGCAGCAGCAAGTGCGGGTGGCGGGCCAGCGCCCGTGCCAGGGCGACCCGCTGCTGCTGTCCGCCGGAGAGCTGCTGGGGCTTCACCTGCTCCAGGCCTTGGAGATGCAGCAGGGCGATCACCTCGGCCACCCGACGACTACGCTCACGCGGCGGCACATCGGACAAGCCGAAGGCAATGTTGCCCGCGACCGAGTATGTGGGAAACAGCGCATAGTCCTGCGACATGTAGCCGATACCTCGCCGCTGGGCCGGAAGGTTTTCCCCTGTCGCACAGTCGAGCCATGTCGCCTCACCGAACCGGATGGTCCCCCGCTCGGGCCATTCCAGCCCCGCAAGACACCGCAGGACAGTCGTCTTACCCGAGCCGGACGGCCCGAAGAGGATAAGCACCGAGGGCGGATCCAGCGGCAGGCGGAAGGCAGCCTCCACCGTCAACCGGCCGGGAAAGGTCTTCGCGATGTCCACGATCATTTCTGCGACCATACGGCCCACACCTTGCGGTTCACCGCATAGACCGCGAGCAGCACACTGTAGGAGACTGCCAGCAGAAAGAGGGCCGTCTTCGCCGCTCCTGCATAGTTCAGCGCCTGCACCTCGTCATAGATGTCAATTGAGACGGTGCGCGTCTCGCCCTCGATGTTCCCGCCCACCATCAGCACGACGCCGAACTCGCCTAGCGTGTGCGCGAAACTCAAGACGAAGCCGGTTACGACGCCGGCTGTGGCCATCGGGATGATGAGCTTGAAGAACGTCTTGAGCCGCGAGACACCCAGCGTCCACGCCGCCTCGATCACCCGGCGATCCACCTGGTCGAAGGCGCTCGCAAAGGGCTGGACGGCGAAGGGCAGGCTGTACAACACGGAGGCAACGAGCAACCCTTCGAAGGTGAACGGCAGCGGATGGCCGACCAAGTCGGCATACCACCGCCCGATCGGACTGTGCGGCCCGATGGCCACCAGAATATAAAATCCCAGCACGGTCGGCGGCAGCACGAGCGGCAGCGCGACCACGGATTCCACGAGAAACTTCCACCGCCAGCGGGAGAAGCTCACCCAGTAAGCCAGTGGCAGCCCGATGAGTACCAGAATGAGCGCAGTCAGCGTGGCCAGCTTGAACGTGACCCAGATGGCGATCCAGTTCATGTCAGCGCTCCAAGGTAACAGCTAGCAGCGAGCAGCAAGCAGCTATCCGCTACCATCCGGCAGGACGAACCCATAGCGGCGCATGATGGCCTGCCCCGCAGCGCTCTGCATGAAGTCGAGGAATTTCTTCGCCGCCTCGGCGTTCTTCGCGTCCTTTAGAACGACAGCTCCTTGCTCCAGCGGCTGGTGTGCCTCCGCCGGGATTTCCCAGTAGCTCCCGGCGGCCTTCATGGCCGGTGCGAGCGCCAGCGAGAGCGCGATGATGCCGATGTCGGCCGCGCCCGACTCCACGAACTGGGCGGCCTGCGTGATGTTTTCGCCGAACACCAGTTTGTCTTTCACGCGATCGTAGAGCTTGAAATGGCGGAGGGCCGCCACCGCCGCTCGCCCGTACGGAGCATGTTTCGGGTTCGCGATCGCGATCTTCTTGACCGCCGGATCAGCCACGGCCTGAATCCCGGCCTTTTCCACCGCAACGGATGCCGTGTTCGGCACCCACAACACGATCCGTCCCGTGGCATATTGATACAGGGAATTAGGCACAGCAAACCCTTCGACGATGAGTTTTTTCGGATATCCAATATCGGCGGAAAAGTACAGATCGAACGGCGCGCCGTTGGAAATCTGTGAAAAAAAATTGCCGGATGAGCCCAGTGACAGCTTCACATGGGTTCCCGTCTGCCGTTCGAATTCTGTGACCAAGTCCTTGAACGCATAGTTCAGATCCGCGGCCGCCGCAATCGTCAACTCATTCCCCGCCGCCGGCGCCTCGCGTGCGAAGGCCGTGATCAGAAGACCGAGCGTCAAGCTGACTAGCATCTTGCGCAACATGAGCGCCCAAGGAGTCAGGAACCTTGTCGGAAGGGTTCCTGACCCCGTCAGAAAAAGATCTGATATTGGATCCGAATCAAGTTCTCAATCAGCGTGCCGCCTCGCGCATCGAGCGGTACCGTGCCAAACCCATTCGGCAGCGGGGCGCTTCTCGCGATCGCATACCCGCCGGTCCCCATGGCGATATTGGAGTAGGTCAGCATGATCTGATGATCATAGGTCGAATTCAGGAACCAGTTCAGAGAGACATCGACCTGCTTAACGAGATCATCTGCTGCACGCGTGTCCGGGTCCCAATAGGCATAACGCGCCGCGACCTCCAGTTGGCGCGGAATGAGGTAGTATCCGCTCTGCACATACCAGCCGGAAGCATTGCCTAAGAGGCCCGCAGCCGGGACGGGCCCCGTGGCCGTGTTGATGATCGGCAGGCCCTTATTATGCCGATTGATGTTCTTGGAATAGTACTCAGCCTGCAGCGACCACCCTCGGTACTTGGCGACAAAATCCAAGTTCCACGTCGAGTAGTCCACGATGCCCCACCCCAGTTGGCGGCCATTGCCGAACGCCGCGAGTTGGCGCCGGTAATTCAAGTTGGCAAGATCAATCCCGATGAAATTATTGTTCGTGCTGGTGTTGATCGCCGGATTCCAGGCGTATCCTCCGCCGATCGCGACCTGCGGGGTCTCGGAATAGACGATATCCCCCTCGCCGTAGCCCGGCCGCCCGGCGATGTTCCACATGAGGCGACCGACCAGCATCACTCGATCGAAGTCCACCCGAACATCCGAATTGATGTTTCGCTGCGTGGTTCCGCTCGTCCCATCCGGGCTCTCGCTTTCGAAACTTCCGAGCCGGTTGAAGTTCGGTCCCGCGCCGTTGAAGAGCCCGAAATAGTAATTAACGGGGTACAGTTCCTCGTCGTTCATGATCGTGAGGCCGATATCACGGCGATCGAGGCCGCTGGCCGTGAAGGCGTCCATCACCAGCGCGCGCTCCGCGAACTGCAAGGAGGCGGTGGAATTGATCTGCGCACGGTTGAAGTACACCTTGTATTGCCCGAACTGCAGGTTCAGCAGCGGCAGGCGGCTGCTGCTGAAATACCAGTCAAAGAGTTGCAAGCTCCCCGGCGACTGTGCGTTCTCGGCGGTCTCTGCGCGCAGTTGCACGAAATATTTGAAGTCCGGGTCGAACAGATGCCCCATGAAGTAGAACCGCGCGCGACGAATGTTGAACTGGGTGGAGTTACCTTCCGACCGGTTCGCACGGTAATCGCCGAAGACGCCGAGCAATTCCGGAAAATTCTTGGCGTCGCCGGGATTGCGCCACGCGTCATTCCGATAGCGCTGGGTCAGCCGGAACTGGAAGCGCGCCCGGACTTTCAGAAAGAACAGATTGTCGCTGACCGAAAAATTGAAGCCTCGGTCGTACCACAGCTTGAAGGTCGGCTGCAGGAGGTACGCCCGGGTTTCCGATTCTTTCATGACCCGGTCATATTCTTCCTGTGTGATGAGCCCGGCTTTCAGGGAACGCTCCAGCAAGAGCTTGATCGCCGGGTCCTGGCTTTCCACGAACACATACTTGCCGTCTTTCTCGATCAGCTTCCCCGTCTCGACGGCACCCGCCGGTTGAGCGCCGCAGACCAGGATCCCGGCGAGCACGGTCAGGAAGAGGCGAGCCGACGTCATGTTAGCGTTCCCGCGGCACGGGTCCCGTTTTCAGGAAGGCCTCGTACTCCACGCCCCGCTGGCCGGTGTTGCGGTCCAGCATCCAGAAGCGGCCCGGTTCGAAATACAGGACATAGGACCGAGCTTCTGCACGCGGAGTCGGGTAGTAGAGATCGTAGGGGCTGAAACGGGTCGCAGGGGTCTGGACGTGGAAATACTCGATGGTCAGATGCAATAGCGGACCCCGAATCGCCAGCCAGCCGGCTGTGAGATCCCGGTCATAGCGGGGATTCTGGCCCGGCGCCGTCAGTTCGAAGTAGAGGCGTTCCCCGGGTCCGGCTTGCCGGAACGCCTCGGCCAGGGCCGGCGCCAGCACCAAGCGTTCATCCTCGCGGAACAACTGGTTCGGCGGCTCCTCCTCCGCGAACCATCGCAGCGGCAGACTCACCTGCTTGCGGATCGTGAAGCCCCTGAGGATCTCGTTCACCTGCGCGGCGGTCAGTGCAATCGGATGGCCATATTTGGCCGGTTCGATCTCGCGCTGGAGCGTCACCGTCACGCGAGGATCCTGCTGAATGACCCGGGTCGTGTACGGGAGCCGCGCGCACCCGGCGTTCAGCCATGCTACGGCAAGGACGCCCGCGCAGAGCCCCCCCGCGCACAGTACAGCCCGCAGGCGATCGGTTATCGGAGTCGCCATGCTTGCCTCTCAAACGATTCCATGTGTAATGTATACATGTCTTAGATGTCAAGTATAATTTTCTCGCTGACCAGCCATACCAGGCCCGACTTGAATTCTCATGAATCGGACTACGCGCTGAGGGGGCTCGGAAAGGCAGACCGTGAGACCCAAGAAAATGTGGACGGCAGACCGAGGAGAGGTGCTGGCCCCGCTCGTCCTCAGCGGGAGCTGGTCACATGTGCATGGGATTGGTCGGAAGGAGACGCATAGCCGAGTCTTCGCAGCACCACAACGGCTTCGGCCGTCTGAGTGAAGGCCAGGAAGGCGTCGCACAGGATGCGATTGGGACAGGATCGCTCCATCGCGATCGAATGGACAGTGGGCTGGTAGGAGACGGGCGGCGCGACAGCGGCCACGCGGACTCGTTCCTGTTCCTGAACGGCATCCGGACCGAACAGGATGCCGACATCCGCCTGGCCAAGCAGCAGATGATCCAGCACCCCGCGCGCATCGGCAGCGACGTCCAGGCGATCATGCTGAGCCTCGGCGATACCCAGTCGATGCAGCACCTGCTGCGTCGCTCGCCCCAGTTCCGTCAGCCCCGGATCGGCGACGGCGATCCGCAGCGCGGGATTGCCGACCACCGCTTCGAAGGAGGCCGGCGCCTCCACCAGCGATTCGGGCACCACGAGCACCAGCGGCACCGCCGCGTATGATCGCCGGTTCCCCGGCAGGACATAGTACTTCTGCTCCAGGCGATCCAGCAGCTCATCATCACCCGGTGCGAGTAGATGGACCGGACCCGTTCCGATGAAGTACCGTCCCCTGTTCTCGACTGATGCGATCGTCCGGCGTAGATCAAGCGCGCTGTCGAAATAGATTCGTACCGTGACGTCCGGGTGCGCCGCCTCGAAGGCTTGCGCCAGCGCCTCGATCGGGGCTTTCACACTGGGCGACGCCGCAATCACCAGCGGCTCGGCTTTTGCGAAAGAAGTGGCTGGTAAGGAGTAAGGAGTGAGGAGGGAAGTGAGTAAGACTGCCAGCAGCACCCTACGAACGATCATCTGCAATCCCGTGCCTTCAAAACTGGGGTACCACCTCACCCCTCACCTTTTACACCTAACGTTCGGATTTTACCCGTCTCCCTCGTGGCATAGCCGCCCAGGGCTTCAACCTCGGTTCGGAACGGCCGGCTGACGATCGTGTCGAGCAGCATCGCGAGCCCAGGATGCGTGTTGAGATGCGCGGTGGGAATCACCAGGTCATAGCGCTCTTCCTGCAACGGGATGAAGTCCAGCCCGAACAGCCGCGCGGCGGCGCGGACCCCGATTCCCGCATCCGCCTGCCCTTGCGCGATCATGCGCGCCACTTCCAGGTGCGACGTCGCCGTGCGGCCATACCCTGGAACACGCCCCGGCGGGATGCCGGCCGCCGCCAGCAATCGATCCAACAGGATGCGCGCCCCTGCGCCGGCCTCGCGATTCATCAGAAGTACGTCCTTTCGCCCCAAATCCTCAATTCCGCGAATGCTTTTCGGATTCCCGGAACGCACCATCAGCCCCTGCTCCCACGTGGCGAACGTCACGATTTTGACCGCCTGCCCCCTGAGATGCCGCCGCAGGTACGGCAGGTTGGACTCGCCGGTTTTCGCATCGTGCAGATGGAGCCCGGCAAGGTGCACCTCGCCTCGCTTGAGTGCCTCGAGCGCCGCCACGCTGCCCATTGTCCATTCCACCACCGACACCTCCTCATGCCGGCGCCGCACATGTTCACCCGCCAGGAACATCGCCGGGTCACAGCCGGCCACTACCACCTCCCGTTCGATTACGCGCCGGTCCCTGAGCAGCCGGACCTGCACCCACCCACGACGATGATCAGGCTGGCCACTCGGTCTCACCTGCGGCACCACGATGCCGTCGGCCGCGACGGTGAAGTTGAGCACCTCTCCCAGGGTCGACACGGGTCGAACCAGCATCCGCTCGCCGACTTTCGCCATCTTCACGCGCACGGGCTTCAGGTCGTCGCCGCGGGACATCGCGCCGAGGAGCTCACCCTCGATCGTCTCGCCGGCGGAAATGAGGTTGAACAAGTCTTCGACCCGGCAGCCGAGCGCTCCGGCGAGGCGCAGTGCGACCGCGGTGGTCGGCAGGTACTGATTGTTCTCGATCGCATAGATGGCTTGCCGGGTCACCCCAGCCAGGCGCGCCAGTTCCCCCTGTGAAAATCCCTTGGCGGTGCGGTGCTCCCGGAGCCGGTTCTCGATGTTCTCGGCCGGCTCGGCTCGATGCTTCTCGCCCATGGTCGGTACGGGTATCAGAATGGCGTACAACCTGTCAAGTATTATGTCCACACGGGAGCGACTACCACTTGGGCGCCGTGGCGGAGCGGACCGCTTAGGTGCACGCGCGGCCCCTGATTTAGTCCGCACCGCCGTTGCTCAGCCCGGCACAGCCGCGCCTGATCGGTGGTTCAAGACACCTTGACAATCAGACGCGGGAGGAGTACCGAAGACAGGCTCTGTCCGCGACGGGACAGTGAGGCACTGCACACTGGAGGTTCCATATGAAGGGGAGACCGGGAGTAAAGACTCAGATGGTGATCACCTGGGCGAGCGCCGTGCTGGCGGGCTCACTTGTCTTCGCGGCCGACAACCCATACGACCTCGCCGTCAGGTACGTCCTCGAAACGGCCAAGGCGTTTCGCACGGTGTATTCGAAGACGATCGTCGAGCAGGCGGACAGGGTCGGGGTGAAGCCCGGCGAGCGGTGGGCGACGGACCCCCATACGATCATGCTGCCGGCTCAGTTCGTCAAGGCCGCCGGCGCCGAGATCACGGATTTTGACCTCGGGCTGATCGGCCTCACGCCGATTTACAAATCCAACCTGCCTAAAACCCAGGCGGAAACCGATGCACTCAAGAGGATGACGGCCGATCCGGAGCTCAAGATTCTCACGTTCGCGGACGGCAACCAGTTCAAGGGGCTGGCGGCCGATTATGCGATCGTGCAAGCCTGCGCGGACTGTCACAACAGTCATCCGAGCAGCCCGAAGAGGGATTTCCGGCAGGGTGATCTGATGGGCGCAATCGTTGTCAGGCTGAAGACAAAGTAGGACGGAGTCCGACACAAGAGCTTGCTGCACACGAGATTAGGATGCGTAGCTTATCCGCGTTTTAGAGGCCGGGCTCCTCTTTCCTCGCGAGCGTGCTCCTAAAAGTCCCGTCTCCTAATTGACCATCCTCGTTCTCCCCCCAACAGGTTACGATCCGTTGCGTGACCGCACAGGAGTGTTCTCCTCCGGCCGCAATTGCGATGACTCCGCTTGGTACTCCTATGACATCGACAGGTTTGTTTCTGTCGATCCCTGTTCCATCGCCTAACTGTCCTTCATGGTTGTTACCCCAGCACTTGATTGTACCGGTGGTCATCAGAGCGCAGACATGCCGCCAGCCTGTCGCGACCGCCTTTACTCCACTCGTCAAACCGACGACATCCCCCGGGGTGCCTCGATCATGTCTGGTTTCGTCACCTAACTCGCCATGGTGGTTGCCCCCCCAGCATTTGACCCCTCCGGCCGCGGTCAGGGCACAGGTATGCCGCCATCGTGCCGCGATGGCTTTTACCCCTCCCCCGAGGCCCATGACCTCGACCGGCGTCATCCGATCCACGGTAGTCCCGTCCCCGAGCTGCCCATCATGGTTGTTCCCCCAGCACTTGACGCGCCCATCGGTCGTAAGGGCGCACGTATGGCGCCAGCCGGCCGCAATGGCCGTCACGCCACTGGTGAGCCCCACGACATCCACAGGGGTGACTCGATCCGTCCGCGTGCCGTCGCCCAACTCCCCGTCATGGTTGTTCCCCCAGCACCGGACGCCGCCGCTTACTGTCACCGCGCAGGTGTGCCGTTCGCCGGTCGTAACCGCTCGGACTCTGGTCATCAGGCCGACCACCTGCTGAGCGGATCGGCGATCCGCCTTGGTGCCGTCCCCCAGTTGCCCGTCATGATTGTTTCCCCAACATCTCACCAGTCCCTCCGCGGTCACGGCGCAGTTATGCCGCCACCCGGCTGCCAATGACTGCACGCCGCCGCTCAAGCCGACGACATCCACGGGCACGCTGCGATCCTCGGCTTTGCCGTCGCCGAGCTGGCCGTCATGATTGTTCCCCCAGCACTTGACCCCCCCTGTGGAGGTCAAAAGGCACGTGTGGCGCTCGCCGGCTTTTACGTCTACCACCTCGAACGGGAGTTCCGGTGGCCCACCGACCCACGCGCACGCGCTCACGGCCAACCCATGGACCAACACAAGGCCGGTCAAAGCCTGCCATCGATTGCCTGCAGAAGCGCAGTCCCGTCCTTCCCCATCAGCCATGATCAGCCTCCTTCGTTAACCCACGGTCTCCCAGCAAACAGATCGCTCTCGCATGCGCCCCCTCGGGCTGGGCCCTCATCTTAACGCCACCGATGGGGAAAGTTAATGCCGTCGTGAGGCCCGTAAGGTCGGAGGCAGGGTTGCAATCCATCTATCCTCATGCCATTGTATATTGAGTTACTGCACACGGAGCGGTCTCTCTTTTGCATCACCGGCGCGAGACATGGTGCGACCGCGGGCCACCCTGACCGTCGTGATTGTGGGCTTCCTGTGCTGGGCGAACGCCCCCGACCTGTACGCTGACTGGCAATGGGTCCCTACGGAAGACGAAATCCGGAAGTATCGCAAGAGCTGGAACCCCTTTTCGCACGGCCCTATGCTGATCTCCTCCCCGGATATTCAGCCGAAAGGCCAGTGGTATATCCGGCCCCTGATCTTCGCCCAGATCGGCGAGAGCAGCTACGGCAATAAATTCGCAGGGTTCTGGAACACGAACAACGGACCGGTTCATCTTTATAGCGTCCAGGACCCGTTCATCCAGAGCGCCTACGGGGTCACCGATCATCTCGAGCTGGTCGCGCAGACCGCGCTGTCCTCGTTCTGGGCGAGACAGAACGGTCAGGTCACCACGGATACCGGCCTCGGCGACACCTCGCTCATCGCCAAGTATCGGCCGATTGTCCAGGATCCGGACTCCTGGGTCCCAAGCATCAACTGGTTCAATCAGATCGCACTCCCCACCAGCAAGTGGGCCGACACGGACAAGCCACCGGGCGGCTTCTCACCGATCGGCCGCTTCCCCTCGACGCGATTTGGAGAGGTCAGCTTCACCTCTGGCATCGCGTTTCGCAAGAATATCGAGCCATTTCGCTGGAGCGGTGGCGTGTATTACACCTATGCTGCGCCCGGGGAGCAGAAGGGGCAGACGACCTACCCCGGGGACCTGATCAACACACGTCTGATTTTCGAACACATCCTGAGCGACAAGCATGGGTTCGGCTATCAATTCGAGTTCGTGACGCTGCATGGGCTGACCTCGAGACTGGACGGGAAGGAGGTCAACGCGGGGCAGATCCACGGCTTCAGCGTGATCGGGATCGAACCGGGCATTCAGTGGCGGTTCGGCGATACCAACTTCGTGGGAGCCGCCGGGGTCCTGTTCACGCTGGCTGGCCAGAACGCGATCAACGCGTTCTATCCCAATTTTTCGATCTTCTATTATTGGAGCAAGACGGGCAAGGTCATCATGCGATGATGCGCCTCGCGCTGTGCTAGCCTAGTGGCTGCGCCGGCCTGGATCGTGCACATGACCGAAGGCCTGGCGCCAGGTGCAACGGTGCACGTCACGCCGTGGTCTCCACTGCCACGAGACAAACATGGAGGGCATCGATGAAGATGCTGTTGGTCATCTACCGCGAATCCCTTGAAGAAGAGATTCATGGCCTGTTGCAGCAGCACGGTGTCCGGGCTTTTACCGAGCTGCAGCATGTCGCCGGAGCCGGCGAGACAGGACGTGCGTTTCATTCGTTCACCTGGCCCGGCGCTAACGGGGTGATTCTCACCGCATTGCCCGAGAAAGAAGCGGAGCGGGTCGTGCAAGGATTCAAAGCCTATCGGGACCAGCGAGTCGAAGAGCAACATGGAGATAAATTCCCTCTACGGGTGTTCACGTTCCCGTGCGATCTGGTCGTGTAAATTAGCCGATGGTTCGTGCGGCGCTTCATAATCCCTATGCGGTGGTGGCGATCAGCCTGATCGTGGTGATCCTGGGGGTCATCTCCTACCAGAATATGGTGGTGGATATCTTTCCCGAGATCAACCTGCCG
>Ga0073934_10003582_pt1 | contig 28185 bp, 22 predicted proteins | sample LarsenN4metaG_FD_76834 | JGI IMG/M metagenome (GOLD analysis project Ga0073934, IMG submission 76834) | Hot spring sediment bacterial and archeal communities from British Columbia, Canada, to study Microbial Dark Matter (Phase II) - Larsen... ... | reverse complement strand
CAGAGTGTCTAAAGACTTGTGCACTCAATGTTATAAACGGCAGAATGCGGGTTTCAGCCATTCATAAACGTTAAAACCGGACGTTTTTATGAGAATCATTCTCATATCGAGAATTGCTGAGTTTAACCACAATAGCTTTCCTTGTCTGTAGTAAATGTGCTGTTCCACACGCCTACTCTGAAAATCAGAGTGAGACGCGGTTTTACCCATTTACTTTCACTTTCAGCCAAAACCGGAAGAACCAGGACAATCTCAGCTGATGAGGTTGAAAAGCTGTTAAATAGTTGATTTAAGTAATTTTTCGGAAACTACCATTCTTTAATTTATCGAATAACGAGAAAAAAAGCTGGTAATTGACCCTTAAATTAGTTTGACTTGATACCCACTTCGAATCTTAAAAATAGGACGATAGAAGCCTAAATTAAGAAATCAAAGTAAGTTCAAATCAGCACACAATTGGATGCTCCTTACAAGCAGTCTAACGTAGTGGTAAAAATCTTGACGACGTAAAAATCGTGTTTTTACGTAGATGTACGTAAGGCTTTTGTGAAGTTATGTAGGGAATCCAAGGTTATCGCTTTTTATCGCGGTAAAACAGCTTCACCATAAGCTGTCTAGCAAACGCACAACGAATGCTAGAAAAACTGGGCAGACTTCCCTTGTTTTGCTTTTTGGGAACAAAAATGAAATAGAGCTTTGATCAGAATTCTTCTTGCTTTGTCAGCTCTGTTCCTCTAGTCCCACCGGATTCTTGGGCACTATCGAGTCGAACCAGCCAGGCAATTTGCCAGACTACGCAATCCTCCCGTTGAGCCGAGCGATATCCATCCGAGGCGCTGAGTTCCGGCTCGACTGGTATATTTGACACGAATCCAGTCGCGATCGCCATACACAGCGATTTGCGCAGGACTTTTGGTGAGCCGTACTGTTGCCCCCCGCCCTGGACCATCCGGTTGGCCTTGATATTGTTGTAACAGCCCACCTGGTTGATCAAACGCGACTAAGCCAGCATCAAGATAACGATACTGAGGACCATCAATGGCAGAACTGCGCAGGCGGCGACAATAAGTTGGGTTGGTATCAATATCTCCAGGCAATAGGTCTTCTGAAGGGGGAGACGGATCACAGTTAGTTTGGAGATTTGCTGCTTCTACCCAGCCAATTTCGGGCACCTTGATCTGCGCGATGCCACTGCCAACAACGCCTGTTAATGTAACTTGAGTACCTGGGGCGATCGCACCCGCTGATTTTGTGAGACGCGCATCTTCAAAAACGGGAGTACTTGCGCGCGTCTGGCGGCAAGCTCCAACATAGCTACTGTTTTCGCTTAATTGAGTCGTTACTTGAGCAACCCCCTCACCAGAAAGCAAGGGGGCAACTACTAGCAAACTAAGAAGCCGCAAAGCTAAAGACGGCTTGCGTTGTACCATTCTTCTACCCTTACAAGCAAATTGCGCGGCTTGGGTGAAGCTCACACTTTGACTGAGAGCGATTCTACCAGGGCTTCTTTGAGAATGGCGGCTTTATCGGTTTGCTCCCAAGGCAACTCTAAGTCGGTGCGACCAAAGTGCCCATAAGCGGCAACATCTTGGTAGAAACGACCACCGCGCTCAGCTGGCAACTTCTGGAGGTTGAAAGCTTGAATAATGCCAGCGGGACGCAACTCAAAGTTTTGGTGAACCAACTCAAGAATGCGATCATCGCTAATTTTGCCAGTGCCAAAGGTGTCAATCATGATGCTGACAGGCCGCGCCACCCCGATCGCGTAGCTCAATTGCACTTCACACCGCTCGGCTAAGCCCGCCGCAACGATGTTTTTAGCGACATAACGGCATGCATAAGCAGCACTGCGATCGACCTTTGTGGGATCCTTACCAGAGAAAGCACCACCACCATGACGTGAGTAGCCGCCATAGGTATCCACAATGATTTTGCGGCCTGTCAAACCAGAGTCGCCTTGAGGCCCACCAATCACAAACTTGCCAGTTGGGTTAACCAAAAAGCGGGTGTTCTCATCTGGCTTTAGGGCAATATCTGAAAAGACAGGTAGGACAACGGCTTCCCACAAATCTGCTTTGATCCGTTGTTGAACTGCTGCTTCGTCTGTAATGTCGTCGATTGTTGGAGCGTGCTGTGTTGAAACCAGAATTGTATCGATGCCAACGGGGCGGTTATCTTCATACAAAACGGTAACTTGTGTCTTACCATCAGGGCGCAGATATGGCAGAATACCGGACTTGCGCACGACCGACAGGCGACGAGCAATCCGGTGAGCCAGACTGATAGGTAGCGGCATTAACTCTGGAGTTTCGCTACAAGCAAAACCAAACATAATGCCCTGATCACCTGCACCAACCCGATCCAATTCTTCTTCGCTTGATTGTTCTCGGGTTTCGTGGGCAGCATCTACCCCTTGCGCAATATCGGGCGACTGAGCATCTAATGCAACCAACACCGCGCAACTGTTGCAACTAAAACCGCTATCGACGCCAACATAACCAATTTCTTCAATTTTTTGACGGGCCAAGTCGATGTAGTTGACCTTAGCTTTCGAGGAAATTTCGCCAGTGATGAGCACTAACCCAGTGTTGACCACTACTTCCGCCGCTACTCGACTTTTAGGATCCTGCGAGAGCAGCGTGTCCAAAATCGTATCTGAAATTTGATCACAAATTTTATCGGGGTGACCTTCTGTAACGGATTCAGAAGTAAAAAGATATTGGCGGCTCAAAGCGAAACCTCACATTAAGAATTGGTTACCGACTCGTGATTATAGCATTCGAGGCGATTCGACATTTTCAGGTTTTTTAAGTTACTTCAACAAAAGTGCCGGGATCTTACTGAATTCCTCGCTTTGAGAATTTAAAGTTTTGACAAAATTAAAATGACGGCTCAATCTGGATGTCAGTAGGTTTACTAGCGATCGCCGTCGCACCCCCTAAATCTGTTTGAGCAGCCCCCCCCCAGGTAACACCAATACTCCCGGCAGCCCTTGCCTGATTTGCCAGTTCTAAATCGGTTGTTGCATCCCCAATCACAAGTGTGGCCTTTGCTTCAATTTTCAGGGCAGTGCAAGCCTGCCATAAGAAGGCAGGGTCGGGCTTTGCCAAGCTAGCTGTAGAGCCAGCGGCATACTGGATCCAGGCGGTTAATTCATATCGTGCCAAAAAGTCTTGCACATTAGGCGTCGAGTCACCCGACAAAACCGCGATCGCAACTCCGGCGTGATGCAGGCTAGTCAGTAACTCACGGATGTCTGCAAAGGGTGGCGTATGGTCTGCTTTGCGACATTGCTGATCAGCTTGTATAAACGCCTTTTGCGTGATCGTTTTAGCCTCTTGCCAGGCACAACCACGAGCCGCCAGGTAAGCTGCCGCCGCAATTTCATTTTCAGGGCGAGTGCCAACCGCCATTAACCCTGCTAAATCTAGGCGATCGCCTCGTACCCCAAAGGCTTGCAGCAAATCGGCTTCAACACCTGGAAATTGCTGAGCAATCAGATTGACCCGCTGATGCGCCAACTGCCAGAGAAATGGATGAGAGTCTGCCAACGTGCCATCTTTATCGAAGGCGATCGCTTGAATCCCCTCAAATATGTAAGAACCACACCGAATCGTAACCATAGAGGATAGCGATCGCCCAGAAACAAAAATTCCTCAGTCAAAAGCGCCTTTCAGCGTGCCAAGGTTCATAAAATCGAATATTTTCCCATTTGAAGGGGCAAATGGTTGTGCTAACGCCCGTTCAACAAAGTCTTGAAATTCTTCAATTCTCGTTTCTAAGAGGCATCAGGAAGGCTATGTCTTGATCAAAAAAGAGGGGCTGTACCCCTCTTTCAATATTGGTTGGATTACAACCTTATTCTTCAATCGCTGCTGGCAACTCTTCTTCCACTGGAATTTCTTCAACAGCTTCAGCAACTGGCTCTTCAGGCTCCAGCGTCATAGACTTAGTTTCCTTCTGGGCGAGGACTTGCTCACGATAGCGAGCAGCCATTTCCTCAGCTTTCTCGTAAACCACTTCCTTGTTCTTGACCATATCGCCGGGTTCTGGCTCCAACTGTTTGGTTGAGAGCGAGATCCGTCCGCGCTCAGCGTCAAGGTCAATAATCATCACTTTCACTTCGTCATTCACGTTGAAGACGCTATGAGGAGTGTCAATGTGATCGTGAGAAATTTCAGAGATGTGAAGCAGACCGCTCACACCGCCGATGTCAATGAAAGCACCGTAAGGCTTAATGCCGCGAACTGTGCCAATGACCACTTCACCAACTTCTAAGCGGTTCATCTTACGCTCAACCAGAGCACGTCGATGGCTGAGAACAAGGCGATTACGCTCTTCATCGACCTCTAAAAACTTGAGTGGCAATTCTTCGCCAACCAAATCTTCTTTGGGCTTACGGGTGCTGATATGAGAGCCAGGGATAAAACCACGCAAACCTTCGATGCGAACCAATGCCCCGCCTCGGTTTGTCGCAAACACGAGGGAACGTACCGTTGCATCCTCTGCTTGAAGCTGGCGTACCCGCTCCCAAGCTCGCATGTACTCGATCCGCCGAATGGAGAGGGTCAACTGACCATCTTCATTCTCGTCTGCGAGAATAAAAAACTCACGGGTTTCGTTTTGCGCCAACACTTCTTCGGGGCTATCAACCCGGTTAATTGACATCTCCTGGATAGGGATGTAGGCGGCAGTCTTAGCACCAATGTCAATCAGAGCGCCCCGTGGTTCAAGACTGAAAACCGTTCCGGCTACCACGTCTCCTGGGCTGAAGTGATAGTCGTACTTGTCGAGTAGGGCGGCAAAATCTTCGTGCGTAAAACCAATTTCAACTGTGGGTGTGTCCTGATTGACCATGCGAATCGAGTCCTGCGATATTCTCCGTAAAAGTTTCCTCCGTTGATGTATTGGCACACAAAAAGTGCCGCTTACACCGACATACCTAAACCTATCTTAGAAGACTGGTGAGCGCCAATCTATCTCCAGAAGAACTATGATACTCTAGATTGAGTGCCAAAAGCGATCGCACTTGCAAATAAATCTAATTTCTAGTTCTTTCTCTTCACTCTTTTCTTAAATTAATTGCCACGTCCGTAAAGGTTTGGGGCAAATACCAAAAAGCAGCCTTTCACTACACTTAAATTAAGTCTTGTTATATTGGTCAGTGATTTGGCGGTAAATCCGTACTAATGCACCGTCCACTTGATTGCTAAGTTCACCGATTAAACTTTTGGCTGCTCAACTTCACTCAATTAATTTTGTAACTGCAACCCAGAGGCGTGTGGGTCATCTTTCCCATTGCCCGAATCAACGTTTTGTAAGTGATGTAATGTGTCAGCGAAGTCTCGAATGCCTTGAAACTTGCGATAAACCGAAGCGAAGCGAACATAGGCGACTTCATTCAGCGATCGCAGCTGTCGTAAGACGAGTTCGCCAATTTCACTGCTAGGTACTTCGTGAATGGCGCGTTGTTGAAGTTCTGATTCAATCTCATCCACTAACGTTTCTAACGTTGCCGTTGCAATATCAGTCTTTTCGCAGGCTCGTGTAATTCCCCGCATAACTTTTGAGCGATCAAACGACTCGCGCTCACCACTGCGCTTAATCACAATAATCGGCACAAACTCAATGCGTTCATAAGTTGTAAAGCGCCGCCCGCACTTTAAGCACTCTCGTCGCCGCCGGACACTTTGACCGGCCTCTGCCGCGCGTGACTCAAGCACTCGATTATCAGGATGCTGGCAGAAAGGACACCGCATGATCTAGAGAACTCCGGGTGGAAAATTTGCCAAATAGCACAATAAAAACCATTACTCGTTATGAGTCTGCTTATCGTATATCGTTTCGATCATTTTGCTGCAATTAAATTAATTCGTTTGAATTAACTTGCTTTAAGGAGTTAGTACAAGAGTATGCTTATACAACTTGCGACAAAGCTGAGATTTTAGTCCGCTATCTTTAGATTAACATTCGCTTTTGTTTAGGTATGGAGAATATTAGGCTTCATCGCTATCACATATAAAGATGTTTGTTTAGACCTCTGCTTTTCTTCAGGTGATCAATCAGGGCAAGTTGAAATAAGTTTTGAATAAATTTGCTTCTGTTGCCGCATAAATGATGCAATCACGTTAGGTTGACTGGCCTGGGCTGCGGCGCTCGCTTCGGTCTGATGACGGGGGCTTAATTGAATTTCTGCTGAAAGACCAATGAATTAATCTCGGCGTTAAATTAAATGTTCTGTGAGAAGTAAAGGGCTGACCTAGAGCAAACTCTGCTGATGCTTAAATTTCTTACGTTCATGCTGGTCTGGAAGAGCAAAGCTGTGGATTGCCAAGTTTGAGAAGATGTACCCTGGCTCTCGCAGTATTTTTGTATCGGCGAAAAAATGAATTCTAATTGGATTGGGGGTATATCCCAGAGTTTGGAGTGGTTTCGCTGACTGCAACACATGCCAGTCAAAGGGTGCAATTCGTCTGTGGATCGGGTAGCTTGGGTTGAAGAGCCTCTCTGTAAACAGTGAGTGGTTCTGAGTTTGGATGAAGGGCACTCTACTCAGGTTGCAATTTTGGATGATGTGTTGATTTTTTATCCCCGAAAAATTTCTATCCTGTTAGGTTGCTTGAAAGACGTTTAAGACAGTAAGTGCGGCAATTGTGATGCCTGGGTAAGGTTTGTTTGTGAGATGCCTGTTGCAGGTCTAGTCAGGTTTATCGACGTTATCTGCGCTTTGTGCTTGGGCAGACTGAATAAGTAATGATTTGGAATCATGCTTGAAACTGGTAGGAGTGATTGTTTGCGACGAGGTACGAGCGTAGGACAACTCAAAAGTCTGGGGCGAAGGTTTGGGATCTCGTCAAAGTGCGATCGCGCTTTTATCGTAGATAAAGAGACTCAAGCAACGATTTGGCATTTGGTTGGATGGGCAAGTGTAATTGCTCAATCACTCTCTCTAGGTAAGAGTGATTTATCCTGTAGGGCGAAGGGTCATCAAAACATCAGGGAAATAGACCGATTACTTCAAATTAAGGTGGCATCTACTCGACTCAATCGGCTCGACCGAAGATTCGTTGGACTGTTGATGCAGCAGGAGAGTGGTGCATGAAGGCACTATCAAACCAAAAGCCAAAGCTTCTGGTCGTAGATGACGAGCCAGATAACTTGGATTTGTTGTATCGCACCTTTTATCGCGAGTTTCGAGTGTTAAGGGCGGAAGATGGCCCCACAGCGCTCGATATTTTGGCAAAGGAAGGAGATATTGCTGTTATCATCTCCGACCAGAGAATGCCGCACATGAGCGGTACCGAGTTTTTAAGCCTGACTGCAACGCAGTATCCCGACATTATCCGCATCATTTTGACGGGCTATACCGATGTTGTTGATCTGGTTGAGGCGATTAACTCTGGCAAAGTCTTTAAGTATGTCACGAAGCCCTGGGATGAAGAAGAGCTAAAAGCGGTTGTGCGTCAGGCGGTTGATACCCACAATGTGTTGCAGGCCAGAACGCGTGAATTGCGGCGATCGCTCCGGCAAGAGTCCCTCTTAAACGCTGTTACCAGCAGTATTAGGAGCGCGCTGAGCTATCGTCAAATTCTCGAAATTTTGACAGAAACAATTGGCACGATTTTTGAAACGGATGTCTGTCTTGTTGTGCCGTATGAAAATGAGCAACTCAACTGCAACGACTGTTTCTTTTATCTAGGGGATGCAGGGGTTGCCCAGTCACCCCAAGAGTTGGTGGCGCTGCAGCGAAGGCTGAGCCAAACTGTTTGGGAGACTCATACAGCTCAAATTCTCTCAGATGTGCTAACGGATGTCCGGCTGCAGGGAGATGAACCTGAAGTTCAGCAACGGCGACAGGTTTTTGAAGCGGCTAAGATTCGAGCTAGCTTGCTGGTGCCGCTTATGTGCCAGCAGGAGTTGATGGGTGTTTTAGCGCTGCACCAGTGGCGAGAAGCGCGTACCTGGCAAGATGATGAAGTACAACTGTTGTTGATGGTGGCTGACCAGGCCGCCTTAGCCCTATCTCAGGCCAGGGCTTATGAGCAGGTGCGAACGGCGGCTAAACGCGAAGCGCTGATCAACACAATTACGGCAGCGATTCGCTCTAGTCTGGAACCCCAAGAAATTTTTGCCGCTATTACGCAGCAGTTAGGGCAAGCGCTGCACGTCGATGGCTGTGCCCTCTCACTGTGGACTGAGGATGATGATTTTGTGCATTGCGTCGGCTTACACGAAGCCCTCACCCCAGAAGACTCTGAGGCTGGCTTAGGGGCGATCGCGACCACAGCCGAGCCAGAAAGCGATGCGGATTTAGCCTATCGTCCCTTGCCGAAGTCGGTTGTGCCCATCACGGGCAATCCAGTACTACGCCAGCTGATCACCACGCAACAGCCAGTTGTTTTGCATGATCTCGATCAGCACCCTGAGATGGCAACCGCTGACCAATCTTTTCGGGCGAGATCGCGGGCTTTGCTGGTGGTGCCTCTGATTGCAGATGGCAAAATAATTGGCAGCATTTCGCTGCGGCAAAACCAACATCCCCGACACTGGCAAGTATCCGAAGTCGAGTTGGCGCAAACAGTGGCATCTCAAGCGGCGATCGCGGTGCAACAGGCTCGTCTCTATCAAAAGACCCGCCAGCAAGCAGAGAAGCTGATTGAGCTAGATCGGCAAAAGACCGAGTTTTTCCAAAACATTTCCCACGAATTTCGCACCCCGTTGACGTTGATGATTGGCCCCCTAGAGCTGGCGATCGCCAACAAGCAGGATTTGCCGATTGACCAGGGGGAAGTGGTCTTGCGTAACTCGCGGCGATTGCTGCGGCTCGTGAACCAATTGCTGGATTTGCAGCGGCTAGATGCCCGTCGCATGCAGCCCACGTTTCGTCCCTGCAACTTAATTGAGTTTGTCAACCAGACAGTCAGTGCTTTTCGCCCCTACTGCGAGAAGAAAGGCATTACTCTCACAACTCATTTGCAAGCGCTGGAATCGGTCTATCTAGATCTTGAAAAATTTGACAAGGTTCTCTATAACCTGCTGTCAAATGCCATGAAATTTACTTCGAGTGGTGGTCAGATTACGGTAACGCTGGAACCTGCTGGCGATCATTGCTTGCTGAAGGTCAGCGATACAGGGATTGGTATTCGACCCGATCAAATTCCCCATTTATTTGAGCGGTTTCGCCAGGCCGAAGGTTCCGCAAACCGGAGTTACGAAGGAAGTGGCCTCGGTTTGGCTCTGGTGAAGGAGTTGGTTGAGTTGCATGGTGGACAGATTTCGGTTGATTCAACTTATGGAACCGGAACCACTTTCATTCTCTGGTTGCCAATCGGTTCAGCGCATTTGCCACCGCAGCAGGTGATCAATGTGCAGGCTGACTTGCAACCGAGCCGTGCCGCTGTCGAACTCGCGGATATTGAAACCGATGTTTTAGATGCCCAGCAAGACGCGATTGAGCCTGTTACGCCTGCCAGTGAGCGTGGAGGTGAACAGATTTTGGTTGTGGATGACAATCCAGACTTGCGCACTTACGTCTCTGGTATCTTGCAGCAGCGTGGCTATCGGGTGGTTACAGCCCGGAATGGGGATGAAGGATTTCGAGCAGCGCAGGTTGTTCACCCTGACTTGATCATTACCGACCTGATGATGCCCCAGGTATCGGGTCTAGACCTAATTGGGCTGATTCGGGGGGCAGAGGAGTTACAAAGCACTCCGATTGTGCTGCTGACTGCGAAGGCCGATGAAGACACGCGGATCGATGGGGTTGAACGCGGCGCAGATGCATATCTGGCCAAACCGTTTAGCGATCGCGAGTTACTGGCAGAGGTCAACAACTTGCTGGCCTTGAAGCGCAACGAACGGAGGATTGCAGAGCTAAACACCTATCTGACTGAGTCGGTGCTTAAGCGGTTTTTGCCACCGTCGATGGTGCAACGGGCTGCCAAGGGCGAGTTGATATTGGACTTGCGCCCAGAGCCGCGCATGGTGACGGTGTTATTTAGTGACATTGTGGGGTTTACCCAGTTGTCCAATACGTTGCGATCTCGGCGGGTAGCTGAGATTCTCAACGAGTATTTGACGGCGATGACTCACGTTGTGTTTGAGCAGGGGGGCACGATCGATAAGTTTATGGGCGATGCGATTCTCGTTTTGTTTGGCGCACCGGAAGAGCTGACGCCGAACGAGCAGGTCAGTCGAGCGGTTGCCACAGCTCGGCAGATGCGGGCTAAGTTGCAAGAGTTAAATCGTCGCTGGCGGGAGCAAGGCATTGAGAGTGAGGTTCTCTTTCGCTGTGGTATCCATCAGGGAACAGCCGTTGTTGGGATGTTTGGTGGCTTAGAACGGTCTGATTACACGGCGATCGGCCCCTGCGTCAATATTGCTGCGAGAATTCAAGAAGCCGCAGAACCCGGCGTGACCCTCGTTTCGGCTGCCGTCGCCGACTACCTAGAAGACGACGAGATTACCAAGTGTAGCCCCCTGATGCTAAAAGGTGTGGATGAAACGGTGTTGACGTTTGCCTTGGCGCAAGAGCCATCGTCTCACCATCGCCCAAACCCGGCGATCGCTTAGTTGCCCCCTGAGCGTAGTGACAGGTGAGAGCCTTGTTGCGGAGTTCCTATGAACCTAAAAATTCCGGTGTAATAGCCGTTGAATAGCTGATTGACCTTCGCTGACAAATTGTGGTGATAACGAAGCCCAAGTTCCAAATCTTCCTGGCAATTTGGCAAAGGAATATGTCAGGATCAAGTGTCTTTTGTAATGGTGATCTATGGCAACCCAGATGAGTGTCGCAGTTTTGCCTTTCCTTGGCGAAGAAGTCGCGGCGACCTACGATAGCGCCCGGTGCGTGATTCTCCCGATTCCCTTTGAGGCGACAACAACTTATCGGCGCGGTTGTGAAAACGGTCCGGCGGCAGTGTTGGACGCCTCTCAACAGGTGGAGTACTACGACGAAGAACTTGATCGCGAACTGTGGGAAGTTGGCATTTACACCCATGCGGCGATCGCGGATACCCGCGCTGGTTCTGTCTCCTCCGAGAAAATGTTACGCGAGACGCAAGAAACGGTCTACCGTCTCGTCTCAGATGGTAAGTTTGTGATCTCTTTAGGCGGCGAGCATAGCATCACAACCGGGATTGTGGAAGCGTATCGCCAATTTTATCCGGGTGAGGCTTTTACAGTCGTGCAAATCGATGCTCACGGTGATTTGCGGCATGAGTACGAAGGCTCCATTCACAACCATGCCTGTGTGATGCGGCGCATTGTCGATATGGGGTTGCCGACAGTGCAAGTGGGCATTCGCAGTATTTGTCGTGAAGAGGCCGACTTAATTCGTGAAAAAGAATTAGCGGTTTTTCGAGCGCGAGAAATTGCCACTCAAAGCGATTGGATGGAGCGCGCCTGGTCAGCCATTCAAACCGAGAAGGTGTTTATCACAGTTGATCTGGATGGCATCGACCCGACCCTAATCCCTGGGGTAGGTACGCCTGAGCCGGGTGGCTTGAACTGGTACACCCTGCTGCAGTTTTTGCAGGGCATTTTTGCCACTCATGATGTGATTGGTTGCGATGTAATGGAGTTGGCTCCTATCGTCGATTCGGTTGTATCAGAGTTCACAGCCGCGAAGTTGGTCTATAAACTGATTGGTTATCAAGCGATCGCTAAAGGTTGGTAAAACGAGCCGCTAACTTGGCAGTAAACTGCCAGAGAATAGAGGAATCGGTTTCGTATCTACCAGCGCGGAGATTACAAAATCCCAGTAGGCAATCGCCAGCTTTGTTAGAAGAGGTCACTACCGATGGAAACAACGGGTACACGAATTGGTGCATACGCTCCTGACTTTGAAATTCCTGGAGTGGATGAGAAGGTGCATCATATGTTTCGCTATCTCGAAACGCACCGGGCGATCGCAGTTGTTTTCATGTGTAACCACTGCCCTTATGTCAAGCTCTACATTGAACGGCTGAAGCAGCTTCAGCTTGAGTTTGCCGATGCAGGATTTTCAGTGATTGGCATCAACTCCAATGATGTCAATCAATTTCCCGAAGACAACTTCGACAATATGAAAATTTTTGCCATTCAAAACAAGCTCAACTTCCCTTACCTGTGGGATTCGACCCAAGATGTGGCGCGTAGCTTTGGCGCGATGAAGACCCCGCATGTTTTTTTGGTGAATGCCGATGGGGTGTTGTGCTACTCCGGCAGCATCGACGATAACCCAAATGACCCGAATGCAGTGACAAAGCCTTATTTGCGCGATGCGATCGGCCATATTCTCATGGGTGAAAGTATTACCCCAACTGCAACAGAGCCAGTCGGTTGCTCAGTTAAGTGGCGATAGTCTTCAAAAGTCTATTTTTATTAGTCTTTGTCTTGTCTTCGCTCTGCTCCTCGCCGCACCCATTCACGTTGCCAATGAGTGTGCTAAAACAAAAAGCTGGTAGAAAACTCCCCTTTTCTACAGATGATTTCTTTACAAATAATTTAGACCTTTAGAAAAGCCAACTGATGCCTGTAGAAGCGGAGATTCTGAAATGTTCTGTTCGCTCTTGACAGATTCTTCCTCTGCCTGTGTCAGAATGTAAACGGTTTTGCCATTTCCATACCGAATTTGGATCAGCCAGAAGCATGGAAGCGATATATCAGTACGCATGGTTAGTCCCCGTTTTGCCGTTAATTGGTGCCATGATTGTCGGCATTGGACTAATTTCTTTCAACAAGTTTACAAACAGCCTGCGCCAGGTTTGGTCAATCTTCATCGTCTCAATCATGGGAATGACGATGACCCTGGCGTTTGCCATTTTTTGGAGCCAGTATACCGGACATCCGCCCTACACCCAAATCATTGAATGGGCCTCTGCTGGAGATTTTCGGTTGAATATGGGTTACACCATTGACCACCTTTCGGCTCTGATGCTGGTGGTGGTGACAACGGTTGCCTTTCTCGTGATGATTTACACGGATGGGTACATGGCTCATGATCCCAGCTATGTCCGCTTCTATGCCTATCTGAGCTTGTTCAGTTCATCCATGTTGGGGTTGGTCATTAGTCCCAATTTGGTACAGGTTTATATCTTCTGGGAACTGGTGGGGATGTGTTCCTACCTGCTAATTGGCTTTTGGTACGATCGCAAACCCGCTGCCGATGCTTGTCAAAAGGCATTCGTGACTAACCGCGTCGGCGACTTTGGTCTGCTGCTGGGGATGCTGGGTCTGTTTTGGTGTACCCGTAGCTTTGACTTTGCGGTAATTGGTGAACGCTTAGAAAACCTGGTTGAGTCGGGCGCTTTAAGTGGTGCGGTTGCTGCTTTGTTTGCGATTTTGGTATTTTTAGGCCCTGTCGCGAAGTCAGCCCAGTTTCCGCTTCATGTTTGGTTGCCTGATGCGATGGAGGGGCCCACTCCAATTTCGGCTCTGATTCACGCGGCAACAATGGTGGCAGCCGGGGTTTTCCTGGTAGCTCGTATGTTCCCGGTGTTTGAGAACATTCCTGCTGCCATGAATGTGATTGCCTGGACGGGCTGTTTCACGGCTTTTCTGGGGGCTAGCATTGCTATCACTCAAAACGATATTAAGAAGGGTCTGGCTTACTCCACTATGTCCCAGTTGGGCTATATGGTGATGGGGCTAGGGGTCGGCGCTTATACGGCAGGACTGTTTCACCTGATGACGCACGCTTACTTTAAGGCGATGCTGTTTTTAGGGTCGGGTTCTGTCATTCATGGGATGGAAGGCGTTGTGGGACATGACCCCGCCTATGCTCAAGACATGCGCTTGATGGGTGGTTTGCGGAAGTATATGCCGATTACCGCGATCACCTTCTTAATTGGCACACTGGCAATTTCAGGGATTCCTCCTTTCGCGGGCTTCTGGTCTAAGGATGAAATTCTTGGTAAGACCTTTGAGGCAAACCCTGCGATGTGGTTGGTCGGTTGGCTAACCGCTGGGATTACGGCCTTTTACATGTTCCGCATGTACTTTTCAACCTTTGAAGGCAAGTTTCGCGGTGAAGATGTATCTGTGAAAGAAACCATTCGAATTGAGCGGTTGCAAGCGCAGGGCTTTTCGATGGGGCCTGGAGCAATGAACTCACAAGAGTTGGCGGTTGCTGATGAAGCGCATGATGACCACGACCACTCGCATGGGCATCACAGCCATGAGCCGCATGAGTCGCCGCTCAGCATGACCTTCCCCTTGATGGCTTTGGCCGTGCCCTCGATCTTGATTGGTCTGGTGGGTACACCGTTTGCTAACTACTTTGAAGAGTTTATTCATGCTCCGGGTGAGGTGGTTCCACCCCTTGGGGCAGAGGTTGATTTGCCGGAATTCTTGACAATGGGGGGTAGCTCGATTGGGATTGCCCTCATCGGTATCACGCTGGCTTCCTTGATGTATTTGCGTCATAAGGTAAACCCTGCCGCGATCGCCGAGAAAATTCCTGTGCTCTATAACCTCTCGAAGAACAAGTGGTACATCGACGATATCTACAATGCTGTTTTTGTGAATGGTAGCCGTCGTCTGGCACGTCAGGTGTTAGAGGTTGACTCAAAAGTCGTCGATGGTCTGGTTAACCTGGCTGGTTTTGTCACTGTGTTTACAGGTGAGACCCTGAAATACTTTGAAAACGGACGGGCTCAGTTCTACGCTCTGATTGTGTTTGCAGCCGTTTTAGGGCTTGTGATCTTTTCGGGTGTAACCGGCTAAGATGTAAACTTTTGTTTCCCTAACCCTTAAAAAGTAGGGAGGTTTATAGCTGTCAGTCATGGAGGGTGGATACAATCCTTACCAACTGGCAGCTTGTCCTTTTAAAAGGCATTCAGCAAACCCCGTCTAAATTCCACTGATCACACGTTTTAAGAATAGTCATGCTCACTGCTAACTTTCCCTGGCTAACGACGAGCATTCTCTTGCCCATCGCTGCCTCTTTAGCAATCCCGTTTCTTCCCGACAAGGATGGCAAAACCGTTCGCTGGTACGCCTTAATTGTCGGCCTGATTGACTTTGCACTGATTGTTTACGCCTTCTGTAACTTCTATGACTTCTCCAGTGCTGAGATGCAACTGCGAGAAAGTTACACCTGGATCCCCCAACTCGACTTGAAATGGTCGGTTGGAGCCGATGGGCTGTCGATGCCGCTCATCCTGTTAACTGGGTTCATTACAACCCTTGCCACTTTGGCAGCCTGGCCTGTTACTTGGAAGCCGCGCCTCTTTTACTTCCTGATGCTGGCCATGTATGGCGGACAAATTGCTGTGTTTGCCGTGCAAGATATGTTGCTGTTTTTCCTGGCGTGGGAATTGGAGTTAATTCCGGTTTATCTGTTGCTTGCAATTTGGGGTGGTAAGAAGCGCCAGTATGCCGCGACAAAATTCATTCTCTACACGGCGGGTGGTTCGCTATTTATTTTGCTGTCATCTCTGGCGATGGCATTTTATGGCGATACGATCAGCTTCGACATGCAAACCCTGGCTGAAAAGGCGTACCCACTCAAGCTTCAACTGTGGCTCTACACTGGCTTTTTGATTGCCTACGCCATTAAGCTGCCGATCATTCCCTTTCACACTTGGCTACCCGATGCGCATGGTGAAGCAACAGCTCCCGTCCACATGTTGCTGGCCGGTATTCTGCTCAAGATGGGTGGATATGCCTTAATTCGCATGAATGTGGAAATGTTGCCCGACGCTCATGCCACGGTTGCCCCAGTGCTGGTGATTTTGGGGGTGGTTAACATCATTTATGCAGCTCTGACATCTTTTGCCCAGCGCAACTTAAAGCGAAAGATCGCGTATTCCTCGATTTCCCACATGGGTTTTGTGATTTTGGGAATTGTCTCCTTCACCGATTTGGGGATGAGTGGAGCTGTTTTACAAATGGTTTCCCACGGTCTGATTGGGGCGAGTCTCTTCTTTCTGGTAGGCGCAACCTACGATCGCACTCACACCCTCATGCTCGACGAAATGGGTGGTGTTGGCCAGAAGATGAAGAAGATCTTCGCGATGTGGACAATCTGCTCAATGGCTTCACTGGCATTGCCAGGTATGAGTGGCTTTGTGGCTGAGTTGATGGTCTTTGTTGGTTTTGCCACAAGCGATGCCTACGCTCTCCCCTTCCGTGTATTGGTGGTCTTTTTAGCTGCCGTTGGGGTGATCTTGACGCCGATCTACCTGCTGTCTAACCTGCGAGAGATCTTCTACGGTCCTGAGAATAAGGAATTGGCTGAGCACCAGGTGCTAGTCGATGCCGAACCACGCGAAATCTACATCATCTCAGCCTTGCTGGTGCCTATCATTGGAATTGGCCTATACCCTAAGTTGCTGACTCAAATTTATGATGCGAAAACCATGCAGCTGACTGCCCGGCTCCGCAATTCCCTGAACGAGCTGACCGCCGAACGCAAAGAGCCAGAGGCGATCGCCCTCCTCAAGTCAGCCGAGGTACTAACAGCGCCGTCGCTCAATTAGTCAAGCGATCGCTATCATTACAAAACAACGCAAGCGGGGGAGTTTTCCCCCGTTTTTGCTATGACAATTTTCTTGGGTTGTGAGCAAACTTCTGAAAAATGCAATGAGACTGCTACAGATAAGGGAACTGCTTCACCCGCTCAGCCCAGCACGATGACCTGTAGCGGTGCTGAGGCAAAGAAAAGGCGTGATGCAGGAAAAGGATATGTTTCTCCGTGGGCAGATAGCTAAACGATGAGTCGGCGTTTAGCAAGTTGTAACCATTTCTAAGTTGTCGCGCCAGACAAGGCAGCCACAAGGGTTACAATCACGACTCGCTAAGAGAACACACTCCATTTAATACCCCTGATGATTGAGATGGAGCCGCTCTACTTATCAAAAGCGTGACTTTATCTGACAGCACTTCGAAACATATCCCAAATCGTTCTTCATCCACAGGTGATAGAATCCACCGTTTTGTGAAACCTGGTAGAAACCCTGGGGTGGTAGGCACTCTGTAATTTCACACGACTGGTTGTAGCTTATTAGCCTTCTCACTCATGCCATGTAACGTGTCTGCCAGTTTTCTGGGTGTCCGGGGTGTGATTGCACCCGCATGGCAGAAAAGAGTGAGGCAGAAATGGCTGCTTTGATACGCGATCGCCCAAAGTATGCAAATCCTGGATCCATGCAAAGAGCCTGTTGCGATCGCTCGGTTTTGTCTGACTTTTAGCGATTTGTCAAATAAACGGTTGGTCTATTTTGTCTGAGAATGTACTGAGACATTTCAGTGCTAATAGGGAAAGAAGAATGTCTTGCAACCCACTCCGCAATTTTTCGGAGAATTCACACCCAAGGCACTGCTTTACCTATGCCAATTAAGGGGGTGTCAACCTCGATTCTCATAGAGTGTCTTATGGGATTGGTCACGTAAAAGTGGATTGTTACGGCTGAAGTGTCAATTGCAATCGTTGTTGAGCGCGATGAAGCGCTTCGGCTGGCGGACTTTGCCCCAACAAAACTGCCTCGATCGCCCGTCCTAAGCTTTCTGAGAGGCGACGGTAGCCCGCAATAATGGGTCGCGATCGCCCAACAGCGGCTTGTTCTAAGAAGACATCCACGGCGGGTGTTTGTTCCCGAAAGGCGCGATAATCTGGATTCTGACGCGCTTGCAGATTGACAGGCAAATACCCCGTACCAATCGCCCACTGCGTTTGAAACGGCTCACTCAGCACATACTCTAAAAAGATTTGGGCGGCTTGTTCCCGTTCTGGCGCTGTCTTGAACAAAAACAGATTTTCACCCCCGATCGCAGTGGCTTTGCGGGTTTCTGCAGGGATGGGTAAGACTCCAAAATCAACGCCTGTAGCCTGTAGTTGAGCCAGCGTCCAAGGGCCAGAGAGCTGCATGGCAACCTTGCCAGCTACAAATCCATCCAGTTCATAACCTCGCTCAGGCGCTGAGAGAATGGCGGCTCCTGACTCCAACAAATCGCGCCACAAATCCAACGCCGCGATCGCGCCAGGGTTAAGCAGCTCGATCTCGCCATTGGTTTGTAACTCACCCCCTGCGCTCCACATAAACGGCAGCCACATAAACACAGTCCACTCGCCTTTACCAAGTGGCAACAAGATGCCGTGCTGATCGATGCGGCGATCTCCATTTGTGTCGCGGGTCAGTTGGCGAGCGACTTGCTGAAACTCGTCCCAGGTTTGTGGCAATTGTTCAATCCCAGCTGCCTTAAACAAACTGGGACGGTAGTAGATGCCGACATTGTTAGTGCCAAAAGGAATTGACCAGAGATGTCCTTCTAACTCCATACTTTCTAACAAGTTAGGGTCAAGACTTTGAGCGATCGCAGAGCTGGTTAACCAATCCTCTAGAGGACGCAGCGCATTCAACTCGACCAATTGCCCTGTTAAGTTGGGGGCGTACCAGAGCAAATCAGGAGTTGCATTGCCGACGATCGCGGCCAAAATTTTAGGTAATTGTTGATCGGGTTGCCCAATATAGAGCGATTCGACCTGAATATCGGAATGTGTTTGGTTAAAGCTATCCACAAGACGTTGCAGCACGACCCGATTCTGAGGGGGATTGACTCCGTGCCACAGCGTTATTTTCGTTACTTCAGCCGCTAATATCGGTTGCTGAAAAGAAAAAAAATAATAATAAAGTGTGCAGCCTAAAATCAGGAGCGATCGCCCGATCAGCCTGTGTTTCAGGCTCTTTATCACACCAATAGGACTATTCTCCCAGGCAGATTTCATCCGTAGATTCTGTGATTTACTATTCAATTTTCGGCTCCTGCTTTTGATAGCATCCCCTCTAACCTGGGCTTATTAATTATGTGAGTCTGGTAACATTAAGAAAAGTAACAATCCAACGCAGATTCGTTACGTCTTTCTGTTTCTGTTAGTGCTACTCTCTCTGTTTCGTGAGGACTCTGTCTGTGACAATTCAATCACAAACCCTTCAGGCGACTGAAGCCAGTTTGATTGCTGACTTTTTCCGGCAATCGAACGGGCAATGGCGTTCAGAACGTCGGTACTATACGCTGCCTGATGGCGAAACCAAAGAAATGGTGAGCCATATCAGCGTCCGATTTCTCGAACAAGGTTGCCCTGAGTTAATTCACTTAGCCCAATTGCATCACCTTGAGGTGGAAACTGCAATGACTTGTGGGGCCGAAGTGACCTGGGTCAGCGAAGATTCTGTATCTCAGCGGAAAAAGTCTCAAGGGTTAACCCTGTTTGGGGCTTTAGGAAATGTGCTTTACCGCGATCGCGGGTTTGCCACACTTAAACCTGTGACAGCACAGTTCACCTTCGCAAATCCCCAAACACTCTGCTTGCGCACCGAGTACAACGACTCTGTGTTTGAAGAAGAGTTGAAACTCGTCGGCTCTCTCTATCGCACTCGTCAAACGATTATTTCGCGCGCAGGCGAACAGCAGATGATTGGGCAATACCTCGAAAAGCGTCTTGCTTAAGAGTTAGCCACTCCCTAGTGAAAGTATCATCACGAATGCCCTTCTACTCAGCGCGTGGGAGGGTGTTTTGTCATTTTGTTAAAGGTGTCAGGCAATCATCACATGTGACTGGGTCAGATGGCATTCTGTATCGAACCCAGCAATTGCGCTGCATTAAGTTCGCCTGTGCTCTATCAATTGTTGGCAACCCAAATCGAAGGCACGAAAAGGTTTCTTAGTTAACTCTGAAAGCCTTTTTAGCAGTCAACCGTGCTTTTGAATCAGGTTAATAAGGGCCAAACATCATATTTGCGGCAGCATTTGGATCATCACTAAAGTAAAACTCTTCAATGAGTGCCAAAACCTCAGATTTGGTGATAAATCCATCATTGTCACTATCTAGTGTCGGAAAGACAAGCGGGGCATACACAGGCGACACATTATGAACTCCCAGAAATGTGCCCCACTCTGTTTGGCTAAACTTGCCATTCTCATCGGCATCAAAGGCATCTAACAACAAATCGATCCGTACCTTAACTTCTTTGATGTACTTTTCTTTATTTGCCAAAAGCTGCTCGTGATAGTTTAGCCATTCATCCAGAGTCACCTTGTTGTCGTGGGATTCATCACCTAATTTTTGAATATTTTTCCAATCTTGAGCAAATTGGCTCATGAGTGTTTGACATTTAATTGAACGGAAGCCAAGGTTTTTTGCTGCGGCAATTTTCTTAGCAACATTTTCGTAATCTTCAGCAACTAGAAAGCCGTCACAATCACCATCGTACATAGTGAATAGTTTGATGAGTTTTCGTTTCTGGAGATCGGTCAGCATGAGTGGTCTTCCTGCTAATTGAGGTGAGTTCTTGGCATGAACGGAAACGTATCCCGCTCAGACTATAAACTTAGATTTCTAAATCGCACAAGCCAAAAATTAAGAGTTCAGAGCGCTGGCTCTACAAAACTTTCTGGTCTTGCTGAACGGGTTGGCCTGAGCTGTTGGAATAAGGGAAGTCGCAGAAGCTCGCTCAATAGCGATCGCACATTTGCTAATGACAAGCCACTGTCAATTAGTCGTAAGGTCAAGATTTGATAACTTTTTGCAATCCCCCTTTAAGGGAGGGATGAGTGTTTGTAATAGAATGGAAAGCTGGTTTCAAACTGGAATCGCTTACATCTCCCCACAGGGTTAAGTGCTATGACTTCCACAATTCGCTTTTTGATGTGCCCCCCTGACCACTACGACGTGGACTATGTGATCAATCCCTGGATGGAGGGAAACATTCACAAGTCTTCGCGCGATCGCGCTGTTGAGCAATGGGAAAAGTTGCATCACGTGATTAAAGATCGGGCGATCGTGGATCTGGTCAAGCCTGAAATCGGTGTGCCCGACATGGTGTTTACGGCAAACGCTGGTTTAGTTTTGGGTGACAAAGTTGTACTCAGCCGCTTTTTTCATAAAGAACGTCAGGGCGAAGAACCCTTCTTTAAGCAGTGGTTTGAGCAACAGGGTTATACCGTATTTGAGTTGCCAAAAGATTTGCCGTTTGAGGGGGCAGGCGATGCACTCTTTGACCGCGAAGGACGCTGGCTTTGGGCGGGTTATGGTTTTCGCTCTGAGCTAGACTCGCATCCCCTGATTGCGAAGTGGCTTGATGTGGAAGTGTTGTCTCTGCGGTTGATGGATGAGCGATTCTACCATCTGGATACATGCTTCTGCCCGTTGACCAATGGCTACTTGCTCTACTATCCCCCGGCTTTTGACGCTTACTCCAATCGTTTAATTGAGTTGCGCGTTCCCCCTAGCCGCCGCATTGCGATCGACGAAGAAGATGCGGTCAACTTTGCTTGCAATGCGGTCAACATTGAGCAAGTCGTGATTATGAATCAGGCGAGTGCGGCTTTGAAAGAGCGCTTAAACACCGTCGGGTTTGAAGTGGTCGAAACGCCGCTAACTGAGTTTTTGAAAGCGGGTGGTGCAGCAAAGTGTTTGACGTTGCGGGTCACAGAGCCAGTGCGAGCAGAAGTTCACGCGAGTGCTGCGGTTGAGTCGCGGGTTGTGCAGATGCAAGGGCACCTGCTGGATAGTGGCTTGATTAACCAGGCGCTCGATTTGATTGTAGAGATGGGCGGCAGTTTCCAGGTGTTGAACTTTAACCTGGGTGAGCAACGCCAAAGCACCTCTTCGGCTGAGATTAAGGTCACGGCTCCTTCTCACGATTCGATGGAAGAGATCATGGCTCAGTTGATTGACTTGGGCGCGGTTGCCCGTCCTCAAGAGGTGTGCGACATCAACTGGGAAGCGGTTGCGATCGCCGGAGTGGCCCCTGATGACTTCTATGTCACCACGATTTACCCGACTGAGGTGCGAGTCAATTGTGAGTGGGTGCCCGTTCAAAATCAGCGGATGGATGCTGCCATTGTAGTGGGCAGTGCCCCATCGGGCAGTACGGCTGAGTGCAAGCTGCTGCGCGACTTAGAAGTGGGCGATCGCGTGATTGTTGGGGTCGAAGGGATCCGCACGGTTCGTAAGGCTGAGTCACGCGAGCAACGCAACACTCAAGAATTTAGCTTCATGGGCGCAGGCGTATCGAGTGAGCGCCGAGTGGAACTGGTCGTAGAGCAAATCGCCTGGGAGTTGCGCCAGATTCGCGATCAGGGTGGTAAGGTCGCCGTTGTTGCGGGGCCGGTCGTAATCCACACAGGGGGCGGCGAGCATTTGTCGAAGTTGATCCGGGAGGGTTATGTGCAAGCGCTGCTGGGTGGTAACGCGATCGCGGTGCATGACATCGAGCAATCAATGATGGGAACTTCGCTTGGGGTTGATATGAGCCGGGGGGTTGCCGTTCGCGGTGGGCATCGGCATCACCTCAAAGTGATTAACACAATTCGACGCTATGGCAGCATCGCCAGTGCCGTTGAGCAAGGTGTGCTGACGGGTGGCATCTTCTACGAATGCGTGAAGCAACAGGTGCCGTTTGCTCTGGCTGGTTCCATTCGTGATGATGGGCCTTTGCCTGACACTCAAATGGATCTGCTCAAGGCACAGCAAGACTATGCCCGTTTGATTCAAGGGGCAGATCTGATTCTAATGTTGTCGTCAATGTTGCACTCGATCGGTGTTGGCAATATGACGCCAGCAGGCGTGAAGATGGTCTGTGTCGATATCAACCCAGCTGTGGTGACCAAACTGAGCGATCGCGGCTCGGTCGAGTCTGTCGGGGTAGTGACGGATGTGGGCTTGTTCTTGAGCTTGTTGGTGCGCCAACTCGACAAACTTACCAGTCCTTACCTGGTGGCTCAAGTTCGCTAAGTCAAGGTAAATCCTATTTGGATTGGAGTGAGTGGGTGTTGCAAAATGCCCACTTTTTTTATGGAAACAAACTAGATGTGATCTCGATCACCTGTAACCAAGATTGGCATCATCGGCGCAGGTGAGGTGCGTTCTGGATCCGATTGATTTCAGGCAGAGAAATCAGTGCTGAGATTCACACAGTCAGGCAGCCTTGAGTCACCAGGTTCAACCGGGGAAAACGGCATGATTAATTCATCAGGCAAGCGCCACCCCCACTACACAGGAGAAAGCCCCCATGACACTCACCTTCCTTGGCAACAGCTACGAAACTCTCCTCTCTGAGGTTGCTCAAATCCCGACGGCTCAAACAGGCAAATATCGCGGAGCCACTGTCCACTTCACGGCTGCTCGCGTTGCGCCCCGCTCGAATCGGCAACTGACCTATCGCGGCAACGTCTACAGCCATTAATAATTTGAATTTTCCTCCAGCAGTTACTGACAACAGCACCTCCCCTAAATTTGAGGGGAGGTTTTTTTTGCGGAAATGCTTGCTGCAACGGTGTCTGACCCAGGGGGGTGCGCAATTGAATGGAAGCAAGCTGTAAGTTAAAGCTTGACACTTACCTACTACTTGGTAGATATTAAGGGGATGAAAGGAAAAACTGCTGAACAAATCCTTGATGTGGCTCAAGATCTTGTCCGTCGCTTAGGCTATAGCGCCTTTAGCTATGCAGATATCTCTGACCAAATTGGGATTCGTAAAGCCAGTATTCACTATCACTTTCCAGCCAAAGATGAGCTTGTAAAAGCGCTGGTTCAACGCTATCGGGTGTTATTTCAGCAGCAACGGCAGCAAATTGAGCAGGCAACGTCTGACCCAGAGCAGCAATTGCTTCGGTTCGCTCAGCTTTATCAGGTTGGGTTGCAAAACAATCAGCTTTGTCTCTGTAATATGCTGACAGCCGATTTTGCCGTGTTGCCTGATGCGATTCGGCAAGAGTTAAAGGCATTCTTTGCTGAGAATGAAACGTGGTTGGCAAAAGTGCTAAGCAAGTGGATTCTTTCTGGAACAGCCTACTCGCAAGTCCCGGTTGAGGTGCTAGCTGCACAACTGCTGGCGACTTTACAGGGGGCACAACTGCTGGCGAGAGCCTCGGATGCAAGCGAAGAAAGGTTTAGTCAAATCATGACTTCATTTTTAGGGCAACTGAAGCGAGAACCCTAAATTTTTTTGCTCTAGTATCTACCTTCTAGTAGGTAAATATATCTTCTGATCACTTCCTTTCTGGCGTTTCTAAGTCAATTACTAAGGGATTTCTTATGGCACAGGTATATTCGGGTAAAAAATTGATTGTGGTGGGTGGTACGAGTGGAATGGGTAAAGCGGCGGCTCATCATATTCTGCAAGCAGGTGGTGCGGCGGTACTGGTTGGTAAACAGCGCGATCGCCTAGACGCAACAGTGGCTGAACTGAGCCAAGTTGGAAGAGTGTTTGGCGAACAGGCCGATATTACAAACGTGACGGAACGAACTGCCCTGATTCAACGGTTAAATCAACGCCATGCGGATGCGACTTTGCTCGTAAACGCGGCTGGAGTATTTTTGCCCAAAGCCTTTGTGGATTACACCGAAGCAGATTACGACCTTTACCTTGACCTGAACAAAGCAATCTTCTTCATCACCCAAGCGATTGTTAAGAACATGGTGGCGCACGGAAATGGGGGAGCGATCGTCAATATTGGGTCGATGTGGGCAAAACAGGCTGTGCAAGCGACCCCCTCATCGGCCTACTCTATGGCAAAAGCGGGTTTGCACTCCCTGACGCAACATTTAGCGATGGAACTGGCTAGCCATCAAATTCGAGTCAATGCGGTTTCCCCTGCTGTTGTTGAAACGCCGATTTATGAAGGGTTTATTCCTGCAGATCAGGTGCATGCAACCCTACAAGGATTTAATCAGTTTCATCCTCTGGGGCGAGTCGGGCAACCAACCGATGTGGCAGAGGCGATCGCGTTTTTGCTTTCGCCAAAAGCCAGTTGGGTGACTGGGGCAATCTGGGATGTAGACGGGGGCGTGATGGCCGGACGCAACCATTACAACTAGAGTTAATTTCACTGGAGTTAGACAAAATCATGAAACTACATGCTGACCTGAATCAACGCGCCGTTGTCTACAGTGAAAATTTGGCTTGGGTTGATTCGCCAATGGCGGGTGTGCAACGCCGCATGTTGGAGCGAGATGGTGAAGAAGTTGCACGAGCCACCTCAATCGTACGTTACGCCCCTGGCAGCTACTTTTCAGCGCATACTCACGGCGGTGGAGAAGAATTTTTGGTGTTAGATGGGGTCTTCTCAGACGAGACGGGCGATTACCCAATCGGGAGCTATGTGCGCAATCCGGTTGGGTCAACTCACACACCCTATAGCGATCGCGGCTGCACCATCCTGGTTAAACTCTGGCAAATGCATCCTGACGATCAAACCCGGCTTGCAATCAATACCCCCAAAGCCGAATGGTTTCCCGGCCTCGTAGATGGCTTAGAAGTATTACCACTACACAGTTTTGGTACTGAAAACGTTGCACTGGTGAGATGGGCACCAGGAACGCAATTTCAGCGCCACACCCATCTGGGAGGTGAGGAAATTTTTGTGCTGGAGGGGGTGTTTGAGGATGAATTTGGTGCTTATCCGCAAGGTGCATGGTTACGAAACCCCCCTGGTAGTGGGCATGCCCCGTTTAGCCAGTCAGGCTGCTTGATCTACGTCAAAGTCGGTCACTTAAGTGAAGGGCGATCGCCCCTGCCAAACCTTAAACAGGACTAATGCCAGGGCACCTAAACAATCCACCCACAGCCCCCAACGATCAGCATGACGGTTGTCTGACCAATTGCTCTCAAAGACCAGCTCGAAAACCAAATGTTTAAGGCTCTGGGCGATCGCCCGTCTGAGCATAAAATTCAGATGCAAAGCGATCGCCCAAAGCCTTGGATGCGTGTTGTTAATGTCAGGAAAAACGGTTAATGGTTAACCCAATGCGATCGCGCTCAACTACCCGAAAAGATTGCCTGCACTGCGGCTGCAATACGGGTCAAGTCTTCTTCTAGCAGCGGCGGCCAACTCACGCCCTGTTGTTTACCCCGCTCAAACTCCTGGCGACTTTCGTAAGCGAGTTGATGCAGCGAACTGACTAACTGACGTTCTAAAACCGTTTCGTCTTTTAGCGTGTCTTCTACCATTTTCAGGGCCAGCAAAATTGAGGTGACCTGCCCCGGAATGGGAGGTGAACCTTGCCCTAGCCGACTCAAAAGTGCATCAGGGTCTTGGTTGGCATTCATCCCCTGATTGATTAGCAGCCGATAGGCAGTTTCAAAGTCCACAAGTGCTAGCCTTCAACATCACATAGCACTTTAACGCAGAAGTTTGATCTTGAGCAGGTTTTAAGGGCGATCGCCGTATCGGTCAGAAAACAGCCCTAACAGCGGCCCTAAAATCGCGCCAAAGACAAAGCCGCCTGCATGGGCCCAATACGCGATGCCGCCCATTTCCATGCCGGGGTGGGTTGTGGTTTGCAGACTGGCAAAACCAGAGAGCGCTTGTTGCAAAAACCAAAAACCCAGGAAGAAGAAGGCCGGAATCCGAATTGGTGCCAAAATGATACCCAAAGGCACAAGTGTGAGAATTGGCACGTTAGGGTAGCGAAGAATGTAAGCCCCCATCACACCCGCGATCGCGCCACTTGCCCCCAACGATGGAATGGCGGAGCCTGAGCTGACAAACCACTGAGCTAAAGCCGCCAGCGCCCCACAGGCAAGGTAAAAAATTAAAAACTTGATGTGTCCCAGGCGGTCTTCGACGTTGTTGCCAAAAATCCACAAAAACCACATGTTGCCGATAATGTGGAGAAAGCCACCATGTAAAAACTGCGAGCTAAAAAGGGTGATCCACTCAGGCACATCCTGCCCAACGGCAAGCCCGCTACCGTCCAGACTAGCGGTAAACTCTCTCGGAACAACTGCCCACGTCTCAAGAAACGCATCGAGTGCTTGGGGCGAGAGGGAAAGCTGGTAAATAAATACAAGTACGTTGGCAATAATCAACCCATACGTCACATAGGGCGTAATTTGGGTAGGGTTATCGTCCCTGATTGGAACCACAGCAAAATCCTCTTACTGAATAATGGGAGGATACCGGATCAGAGAGGCGATTAGACACTACCCAAGACAGATTTGAAATAAAAACTTTCAAAAAAGGATGGAAAATCTGGGAAATTGAGCCAATTCTGTAAGTAATGATGGCTCTAGCCCGGATAAGCTTCAAGCCAGTCAAAAATTTGGTCAAGTTGATGCAACGTAATCAGCCCATACTGCCAAAGCACCATCGGCAAAACGCTAAGCGTAGGGTCACATTGCTGAAGGGCAAGGGCGATCGCGTCTGTAGAGAGCGACAACTCGTCTCGCAAGAAAAGAACCAATGGGTGCAGGGTCGTTTCCATTGCTGGCTACTACAACTACGACAAGGCAGAGAGGTCATCCACCACCTTTAATCGACCCCGGCAGAAAGCCCGCAGAAGCCGATCAATCGAGCGCATCTCGTCTTCGCTGGCTGTATTTGTCAAAATCGCTGCCAACAAACCATAGCGATCGGCAAGCGTGATTTGACCGGTGACGCTGACTTGAGCAAACAGCTCAGAAAGCGCGTTAGGTAGAAGATCGAGGGAAATCATGAGAACAACTTTCAGGAACTCAGTGATTTTAGTATGGCCCTAATTTTTCTGTAGGTTGAGCGATTTTGTCACACAAGACGGGTGATCGTAGTGTGCTTGTTAAGTGATTGAGATCACTTCACCCCAACAAAGTCGATGACGGGTAAATGGTGCAAATTACTGACAAGACGAGCAATCTCACAGGCTTGCTGGTACTCAAGACAGGTACAAATAACCCGCATTGATTCATAGTCTTCACAGCCTGCATGAACTTCAATTGCCTTAGCCGTTTTGTAGACAGTGAAATAAGAGGTAACAAATGTTTCAGGAACAGTGCTTTTTTTTGAAATGTTAGTGGCGGACATCAAAATGATTCCTTGATCTGAGAGGTAGAGCCCAATTCATAAAGACGAAAGATATCTGCCAAATTTAGACAGTCAAAGCCAAGAAATGGCTCGCTGGCTTAACCTAAAAAGCGTTAAGCTCACTGCGTTTAAGCTACAACATCAGCCGACTAAATTTCGCCCGTAGAAACCATCATTTGGTGAACAGAAAAACACCTGCCTACGGATATGTTTTCTATTCTCTTTTGGCTCGCTTGAGATCGAATCAACAGGGATAAAAGCCACATTCATCAATTTGAGGCGCGCGAATCATGCGAGGTGGTGTTCTAGACATGGGGATTAGGATCAGGGAGAATATGGTCACTCGAACAAGTTAGAACCCTCTGGATGACTACGATGGTACTTGAACCCGTCCATTGCCCTACCTGTGACAGCACT
>Ga0073934_10003581_pt1 | contig 28185 bp, 26 predicted proteins | sample LarsenN4metaG_FD_76834 | JGI IMG/M metagenome (GOLD analysis project Ga0073934, IMG submission 76834) | Hot spring sediment bacterial and archeal communities from British Columbia, Canada, to study Microbial Dark Matter (Phase II) - Larsen... ... | reverse complement strand
GTAGCGCTGGATCGCGGCGAGCGCGGTTCCCGGCAGGTTCATAAACCGAAGGCCGCAACGCGAGGTTCCTCCGGGCGCCATTCCCGGCTCGACCGAGCGCACCTCGGCGTCGAAGACGATGCGTGCGCCCTCGGGCAGCTCGACGATGCAGCCGCGCAGCACCTCGCCCGTATGAAGGGCCACCCCCGGCGGGGCGAGCGCGACCGCCGCGCCGCCGCAACTGATGTCGAGCACGCGCAGCTTGACGCGGGCGCCGGAAGCGTCGGGCACCTCCAGCGCGAGCGGGCGCGCAAGCGGCGGCGCGATGCGGAAGTGATCGCGCCGCTGCAGCCGCAGGACCGAGTCCGGCAGCCGCACGCGCAGCGCCGGCAACGCCTCGAACGTCGTCGCGGCGGCGCGCTGCGTCGCGAACTGGATGCGCACGCCGTCGAGCGAAGTGCTGAAGACAAGCCGCGGCGCGGCGAGCAGACGGCGGTTCGCCGCGTCCTGGGAGGCGGCGTCGAACACCAGTTCCTCAAAGTCCGGGTTAACGGCGAGCAGCGCCGACACGATGAAGTCCTCGCCGCCGTCGAAGCGCACGGTCACCGGCGCGCGCCGCTCGATCAGCACGCGCAGCAGGGCGACGATCTCGACGCGCGAGTGCAGCAGATAGCGTTCGAGATCCTCGAACGCATCGGTCGGGGCCGGCCGCGGGTCGTTCACGTGCGTCGCGCGCCGGTCGGCGGCGCGCCCTCTCGCTCGATGCGCCAAACCCAGGCCAGGAGCTCCGCCACCGCCACATAGAGCGAGGGCGGAATCGCGCGGTCCAGGTCCACCTGCATGAGGAGCGCGCACAGCTCGCGCGAGCCGTGCACGGCGATGCCCGCCTCGCGCGCGCGCCGCACGATCTCGTCGGCGACGAGGCCCCGGCCCTTGGCGATGACGCGCGGCGCGGCGTCGCCCTCGGCGTACGCGAGCGCGACCGCGGCGCGCGGCGGTTCAGGTTTCATGGGCGGCGACCTCGATGCGTTCGAGCACCAGGGCGTTTCGCTCCAGCGCCGCGGCGAGCATCGGCGCGCCGGCGGCGAGTTCGGCGCGGCTTGCCGCCGAGGCGGCGCGCGCGCTCACGCACGCGAGTTCCTCGTGCACCGAGACGACGAGCGCCACCTCGCCCAGACGCGGGAGCGTGAGCTCCAGGCGCGCGCTCCATTGGTGGGTCGGCGGCGGCTCGCCGGCCGGCTGATCGCGGCCTTCGCGCCGGATGCACAGGGTCGCGCGCGCATCTGGCGGAAAGAGCGCGCCGAGGGGAATCGCGCGCACCTGCGAATCGCCCTGCTCGCGCACCAGCCGCTCGATCTCGCGCGGGGAGGCCGGGCTTGCGCCCGGTTCGCCGCATTCGGAATCGCTTCCCGCAGCAAGGCGCCGCGACGCTTCCGGCTCGTCGCGCCGGTACAACGCTTCCAGGCCGGGTGCGACCAGCACACGAGTGGGAACAGGCGCGGGCAGGCGCACCGGTGCGCGCACCGGGTTCGGCGCCGCCTGCGTCGGCCCCGCTTCCAGCGCCGGGTGCGCGGACGCCGCGGGCGGCGTAGGAGTCGGGGCAGATGGTTCGGGCGCGGGCGCAGGCGCGGGAGACGCGCCGGGCAAGGGCGACAGCCGCACCGTGCGCACAAGCAGCGCGAGCAGGCTGTGAGCGCCGGCGATCACGCGCGTGCTCCCTGCGCATATTCGTCGCAGCCGTCGCGCCGTCGCGCGGGCGGGACGGGACCTCGCCGCCCGCGCGGCGCGTCGCGTCGCGGCGGCCGACGCCCGGTGGCGGGCGGCGACCTCCACGCAGGCGCGATCGGCTGAGGCGGCGGCGAACGCGTCGGCGCTTCGGTCCCCGCCATCGCGCTCAGACCTCGTAGCCGCGGTGCGCCCGGCGCGTCTCGCCGGCCACCGTCAGCATCTCCTCCAGCGCTGCGAGTCGCGGTTGCAAATGCCGCCGGATCTCGGCGTCGTCGGCGAGCACGCACCGCAGGATCTCGCCCTTGCGCCGCCGTTCGCTCTCGGTGAGCGCCGGCTGCGGCCGCGCGCGCGCCTCGGCGACAAGCGCGGCGCAGCGCGCTTCGGCGGCGATCAGGCCGTCCCAGTCGCCGGCGCGCGCGGCCTCTAGCATGCGCCGGCTCGCCGCGCCGATCGCCTCGTACAGTTCAAGCGCCGCGCCGGGCATCGGGCTTTTCCTGCGTCGGGTCGGATCCGATCGCCTGCCAGGCTTCCCTCAGTTCGACGAGAAGCCGCGCGACCTCCTCCAGCCCATCCGGATCGTTGCGGACGCTCGCGAGCAGCAGCCGCCGGCTCATGTAGTCATAGAGCTCGGCGAGCCGCGCGGCGAGTTCGCCGCCCGCAGCGCGATCGAGGCTCGCGGCGAGCCCCTCCTCGATGATCTGGATCGCCTTGGAGATCGCGGTGCCCTTGGTCGCGAGGTCGCGCGCGCGCATGCGTTCGGCCGCGCGGCGCACCGCCGCGATCGCCGCGTCGTAGAGCATCAGCGTGAGCCGATGAGGGCTCGCGGCGGCGACGTCGGTTTCGAGCTGTACCGCCGCGTAGCGGGCGGTGGCGAAGGGGGTTCGGGGCATCATGTTCGCGTCGTCGGCAGTGCGGCGAGCTGGCTCGCCAGGAAGCTCGCGGTGCTGTTCATGCGCGCGAGCATCGCGTCAAGCGCGACGAATTGCGCGCGGTAGCGCTCTTCGGTGCGCGCAAGGCGCTCCTCGAGATCGGCGCGGCGCCGGTCGAAAGCCTTCAAGCGCTCGTTGAGACCGTCGGTGCGCGCCTCGATCGCACCACCTTCGGCGAGCATCTCGTCGAGCACTCGGGTGATCTGATGCGCGTAGCCGATCGAGAAGGTGACCGTTCCGAAGCTGCCGGTGGAGTCGGACGCGACCTCGATCATCAGGCCCTCGGAGGCGTCGCCCGCTGCGCCCGTGAGCACCCGGCCGGCGCCGCTCGCCGCGGTTCCGTTGATCGTTCCGGCCACGTCCACGCCGGCGGTCGCCACCGGCGCGCCGCCGAACAGATTCGCTGCGCCGGTCCCGGCCTCGACGGCGACGCTCGATTCCGAGCCGTAGCGCGCCGATGTCACCGTGAGCACGCCCGCCGACTGCGCGACGGTCACGGAGATGCCGGCGTCGGCGAGCGCCTCGACGCCGTTCAGCTTCGTCTGCAGCTCCGCGGCGAGCGCATCGGCGCTCGCGTAAGTCCCCGCGGCGAGCGTCACCGAGGCGGCAACGCCGTCCACCGTGAACGCCACCGCATCGTTTGTTCCGGCGGTGATCGTGAGGCCCGCCGCGGCGCTGCCGACCAGCGTGCCGCGTGTCGCCGCGCGCGTGACGGCGACGTCGTAGGTTCCGGCGCGGGTGTTCTCGCCGGCCCCCCTGTAGCTCACCGCCGCGTGGCTCGCCTTGAGCGTGCGCGTGAAGACCGCCGCGATGTCGTCGAAGGAGTCCTCCATCGCCTCGGCGAGCACGGCTTCGTCCAGGGCGAGCGTACCGTCGGCCTGGAAGCGAACGCCCACCTCCGAGAGCGATCCGAGCGAGGCCGAGAGGATTTGCGCTCCGGAGACGATCGCCGAGCGAAGCCGCGACACGATCGAAATGCCCACCGCGTCGCCCTGGAGTTGCCCTGCCTGCTTCGTCTGGGCGTTGTAGCCCATCAGGTCCTTGAACACCGTGGCCGCGGCGTTGTGCGCGTCGACGAACTTGCGCACCGCGCTCTTCACCGCGTCGGAATCGCGGCTTACCGTCACGGTGGTCGTCGTGCCGGCCGAGGCCTTCAACAGATCGAGCGTCACGCCCTGGATCGCATCGGTGATGCGGTTGGAGGGCTTGCTGATCGCGATTCCGTCCAGGCGCAGCGACGCATCCTGCGCCGCGGCGGTCTCGGTCAGGTTCTTGCCGCTTCCGGCCGCCGCCGTCGGATCGTAGGCGAGCTGCGACAGCCCCGCGTCGTCGGTGTGATTGCCGTCGGTGTCGGCGACCGAGACCTTCAGGCTCGCGGCGCGGCCGGTGTCCTTGCTGGCGAACACGAGCCGCTCGCCCGAGCCGTCGTTCACCACGCTCGCGGTGACGCCGATGCCGGCGGCGTTGACCGCGTCGCGGATGCCGGCGAGCGAGCCCTGGCCCGCCGCGATGATCACCGACTGCGCGGGCTTGTCCGCGTTCAGGGTGAAGGTGTTGGTCGTTGAATCGTAGGTGCCGAACTGGAAAGTGAGCGTGCCGGTGCCGACCTCCTGCAGCGCGCTCGCGAAGGCGGCCGAGCGCAGCTTGTGCGCCTGGGCGAGCGCGAGCACTTCGAGCGAGTAGCTTCCGGCGGCGGCCGAGGCGGACGCGCTTGCCGAGGCGAGCGACCCGTCCGCGACGGACGCCTTCATTGTGCGGAAGCGCTCCGGGGTATCGAGGTCGCGGATCGCGTTGCGCAGGGATTCGAGCGCGCCCTTGACGCGCCCCCACGCGGAAATCCGCGCCTGGATCTGCGATTGCTGCGCGGCGAGCGCGGCGAGCGGCCGGCGCTCGACGCTCATCAGCTGGCTGACGATCGCGTTGATGTCCAGATTGGTCGTTCCGATTCCGGGAGTCGAGGCCACGGTCAGGCTCCGGTCAGGCCTTCAGGCGAAGGAGGATTCCGTGCACGCGTTCGAGCGCGTCAGCGGCGGCGATCGCCTCGGCCGCCGGGATCTGGCGCAGGACCTCGCCGGTCTCGCGGTCCACGACCTTGACGATGGCGCGATCGCCATCCATCACGAACTCGAGCGCCGGCGCCTGCAGGCGCAGGGCGCGAAGCGCACGCTCGAGGTCCGCCGGAGGCGGCTCGGGAGGCGGGGCGTTCTGCGCCGCCGCCTCGCGGCTCGCCGCGGCGCTCTCGGGCGGGGCGCCGCGGCCAGCCGCCTGCCGGCCGACGGCCGAAACGGCTTGCGGTACCGGCAGGACGGGCATGGCTCAGGAGACGTGCGCTATCCGCGCAGCAGCGCGAGCACGTTGTTCGGCATCGCGTTCGCCTGGGCGAGCATGGCGACGCCCGCCTGCTGCAGGATCTGCGCCCGGGTGAGGGCCGCCGTTTCGGCCGCGAAATCGGCGTCCTTGATGCGCGAGCGCGACGCCGACAGGTTCTCGGCCATCGTCTGCAGATTGGCGACCGTCGAGCTGAAGCGGTTCTGCACCGCGCCGAGTTGCGCGCGCGTGGAGTTCACCGTCGAGAGCGCCGCGTCCACCGACGTGATCGCGGCGTTCGCCCCCGACACCGTGGAGATGTCCAGGTTGGCGATCGCGGTGCCCGACAGGCTCGCCGCGGTCGTGCCGGCGGTGAAGCCGACATCGGTCGGCGCCGCGCCCGAGATTGTGATGCCCGCGCTGCTGGTGGTCGTCAGCGTGATCGTGCTGCGGTTCGTTCCTGCCGCCGCGATCCCGGTGTTGGTGGCGTCGAACGTGCCGGAGGTCTGGGTGAACGAATGCACGATGTTGCGCCCGTCTGCAGCGACAAGGTCCACGCCGGTGCCGTCGTCCACCGCCGTGACGCCCGTCGCCGCGCTGATCGCGTTGATCGCAGCGACCAGGTTCGCGCGGTTGGTCGCCGCGTTCGCGCCGAGCGTGACCGAAGCGGTGTTGACGCCGTTGATCGTGAGGTAGCCCTCGCCGGCCGTCGTTCCGGTCGTGCCGCCGGAGACGGTGAGCGAGTTCGCCTTCGCCGTGACGTTCGTGCCGGAGAGGGCGTTGATCGCCGCGGCGATCGCCTTGGCGTCGTTGCTCGACTGCGCACCGAGCGATACGCCGTTGATGACGAGGTCGCCGGCGGCGATCGCGTTGCCGGTGACGACGCTGCCGGTCACCGACGCCGAATAGCTCGCGCCGAGATCCAGCGTGCGCGCGCTCGCGATCGAGGACACCGTGATCGTGTGCCCGGCGTCGGGGCCGACCTGGAACACCTGCGAGGTGAAGGTGCCGTCGAGAAGCTTCACGCCGTTGAAGGTCGTCTGCGAGGCAACGCGGTCGATCTCGGCCACCAGTTGCGCGACCTCGGCCTGAAGCGCCGCACGGTCGGTCGAGCTGTTGGTGGCGTTGGCCGACTGCACCGCCAGTTCGCGGATGCGCTGGAGGTTGTTCGAGATCTCGTTCAGCGCGCCTTCGGCCGTCTGCGCGAGCGAGATGCCGTCGTTCGCGTTGCGCGCGGCCTGGTTCATGCCGCGGATCTGGGCGGTGAACCGCTCGCTGATGGCAAGGCCCGCGGCGTCGTCCTTGGCGCTGTTGATGCGCAGGCCCGAGGACAGGCGCTGCAGCGCGACATCCAGCGCTCCTTGGGACATGTTGAGGGCGCGCTGCGAATTGAGCGAGGCGATGTTGCTGTTGATGATCTGAGGCATGGCAGTCTCCTTTTCCAGTAAAAGGGTCATCCCGGCGGTTGCGCCGGCAATTCCGGCCGGCGCGGCTTGTCGCCGGGCCGCCGTCCGCCCGGTTTACGGAGCCTGCCGCGCAAACTTGAGCGCCGGGGCGCGGGTGCGGCCACGCATCGCGCGCAAGCCTAGCGCCGCGCGCCCGGCGGCGATGACCCGTTCAGGGTGGCAAATCACCCGCTGTTCGGACGATTGCGCCGGAGGCCGCGCGGCGCCAGCGCCGACTAGGAAAATTTCCTAACGCAACCACGGCGGGAAATCCGACAGGCGATCGCGGCGGCCGCCGATTCAGCGCGCGCGCGTTCCGCTGCACGATGGCGCCGTCGCCCGATCGCGACGCATCCTGGAGGAACGGACATGAACGCCGAACAGATCACGCAGGAAATCCGCGAAGTGAATCTCGCCTGTCTCATGCTCGCGCAGCAGTTGCTGCGCACCGATCGCACCGAGGCGCTCTACCGCCTGGGTCTCACCGACGAGGCGGCCGCGGTGCTCGAATCGCTTACGCCGGCGCAACTGGTGCGCCTTGCGGCCTCGAGCACGCTGCTCTGGCGCCCGCGCGTGGACGACGAGATGGTCTGGAGCCTGCTCGCCACCCATTCCCGGGACGGCTCGGCGCCGGCGGCGCTTCACGCCTCGATCCTGATGGCGGGCCGCCCGGCTGCGGCCGCGCTTGCCGCGTAGCGCACCCATGCGCCAGAAAAGCGTCGTCGCCGAAGGGCGCCAGATCCGCGTCGCGAGCGACCTCATCCGGCTGGGCGCGCGGCTTCAGGTGCTGGAGTCCGAGACCACGCTGTCGCGCGAGCGGCTGCTGCGCCTTTATAAGGAACTTCGCGGAAAGTCCCCGCCCAAGGGGATGCTTCCCTTCTCGACCGACTGGTTCATGACCTGGCAGCCGAACGTGCACAGCTCGCTCTTCATGAACATCTTCCATTCGGTCAACACCGCCGCCGCCATCGAGCCGGTGGATGCGCTCATCGCCGCCTACCGGCTCTATCTCGAGCAGGTCGAGCTGATCCGGCAGCCGCCGGTGCTCAGCCTCACCCGTGCCTGGCGCCTGCTCAAGTTCTTCGAGTGCGGCATGCTCGCCATGGCCGAATGCCGGCGCTGCGCGGGCCGCTTCGTCGTGCATGCCCACGATCCGGTGCGCAACTACGTCTGCGGCCTGTGCCACATGCCCTCGCGCGCCGGACGCGGAACGGCGGCGGCGCACTGAGCGCCCGCCCGCGCCGCCGCCTCAAGTTTCACCGGCGGCGGCCGACATTGCACTGCAGCCGGACCGCGGCCGCGGTTCGCCTTGGCGAGGAGATGGCAGGGAACCTGGGGCATGCTGGTCATCGTCGGCTATGTGATCGTGCTCGGATCGGTGTTCGGCGGCTTCGCCCTCGCCGGCGGCCATCTGGGAGCGATGTACCAGCCGCTCGAGCTCCTCATCATCGGCGGGGCCGCGTTCGGCGCGTTCATCGTCGGCAATCCGGTCAAGACGGTCAAGGCGACGCTGAAGGCGCTGCCCGGCCTGCTGAAAGGATCGCGCTACTCGAAGGCCATGTACCTGGAGCTGATGGGCATGCTCTACGACGTGCTCAACAAGATCCGCAAGGAGGGTCTGATGGCGATCGAGCGCGACATCGAGAACCCCAATGAAAGCCCGCTCTTCGCCAACTATCCGAAGCTGCTCGCCGACCATCACCTGATCGAGTTCCTCACCGACTACCTGCGCCTGATGGTGAGCGGCAACCTGAACGCGCACGAGATCGAGGCGCTGATGGACAGCGAGATCGAGACGCATCATCACGAGGGCGCGATCCCGGCGCACGCGCTGCAGAGGACGGCCGACGGACTGCCGGCGTTCGGCATCGTCGCCGCGGTGATGGGCGTGGTGCACACCATGGCCTCGGTGGGGCTGCCGCCTGCCGAACTCGGCCAGCTCATCGCGCATGCGCTGGTGGGAACCTTCCTCGGCGTCCTGCTCGCCTACGGCTTCGTCGGGCCGCTGGCGAGCCTGCTCGAGCAAAAGCTCGCCGAGTCCACCAAGATGCTGCAGTGCGTGAAGGTGACGCTGCTCGCGAGCCTGAACGGGTATGCGCCGGCGATCGCGGTCGAGTTCGGCCGCAAGGTGCTCTATTCGAGCGAGCGGCCGAGCTTCGTCGAGATGGAGGAGCACGTCAAGCAGCGCAAGACCAGGGGGGCGTGAATGGCGAAAGCGCAGGCCGACGAGGCGAGGCCGATCATCATCCGCAGGCCGAGGAAGATCCACGGCGCCCATCACGGCGGCGCCTGGAAGATCGCCTACGCCGACTTCGTCACCGCGATGATGGCGTTCTTTCTGCTCATGTGGCTGCTCGGCTCGACCACCAAGGGCGACCTGCAGGGCATCGCCGAGTACTTCCGCACGCCGCTCAAGGTGGCGCTGTTCGGCGGCTCGGGCTCGGGCGATTCCTCCAGCGTCATCAAGGGCGGGGGCAAGGACCTCACGCGCCAGCACGGGCAGGTGAAGGAAGGCGAGGTGCCGGCGCCGAGGAAGACCATCAATCTGCAGGCGGCGAAGGACGAGCTGAAGCGCCGCGAGCGCGCGGCGCTGGAGGACCTGCGCGCGCGCCTTGACCGCGTGATCGAGGCCAGTCCGATGCTGAAGAGCTTTCGCAACCAGATTCGCGTGGACATCACCAGCGAAGGCCTGCGGGTGCAGATCGTGGACGAGCAGAACCGGCCGATGTTCGACACCGGCAGCGCGCGCCTGAAGGAGCACATGCGCGAGATCCTGCATGCGCTCGCGCCGGTGCTGAGCGGAGTGGAGAACCGCATCGCGCTCTCGGGGCACACCGATGCCGCGCCCTACGCCTCGGGCGAGCGCGGCTATTCGAACTGGGAGCTGTCGGCCGACCGCGCCAACGCCTCGCGCCGCGAGCTGGTCTCCGCCGGACTGGACGAGGGCAAGATCGTGCGCGTGGTCGGGCTCGCCGCCTCGGTGCCGCTGGTGCGCGAGGACCCGTTTCATCCGACCAACCGGCGCATCAGCATCGTCGTGCTCACGCGCGAGGCCGAGCAGGCGATGCTCGCCGGGCGCGAGGGTGCCGATGCCGGCGCCGCGCCCGGCCCGCAGGGGGATTCGAAATGAGCGGCGCGGCGAGCAGGGCGCCGCGCGCTCGGACTGCCTGAAGGAGCGGAAGCGATGGCCAGCGCAGAACTGAAGTTCCTGATCGTGGACGATTTTTCGACCATGCGCCGCATCGTGCGCAACCTGCTGAAGGAACTGGGCTACCCGAACGCCGACGAGGCCGAGGACGGCCGCGATGCGCTCGCCAAGCTGCGCAGCGGGCGCTTCGACTTCGTGGTGAGCGACATCAACATGCCGAACATGAACGGCTTCGAGCTGCTGCGCGAGATCCGCGCCGACGCGGCGCTCAAGAACCTGCCGGTGCTGATGGTCACCGCCGAGGCGCGCAAGGAAGACATCATCGCCGCGGCGCAGGCGGGCGCCTCCGGCTACATCGTCAAGCCGTTCACCAAGGCGACCCTGGAAGAGAAGGTCGCCAAGATCCTGCAGAAGACGGGAGGATGACATGGACGCGGGGCGCGGTGCGGCGGACACGCCGGGTTGTTGCGAACAGACGGTCGCGGAGGCGGTGCGCGCGGACGCTGCGGCGCTACGGCCACCGGAGCCGGCCGATCCCTACGACGTCTTCCGGCGCATCGGGCGGCTCACGCGCAGGCTGCACGACGCGCTCGCCGAGCTTGGCTACGACCGCAAGATCGAGCACGCGGTCGGTGCGCTTCCGGATGCGCGCGCGCGGCTGTCCTGGATCGCCGAGGTATCGGGCCGCTCGGCCGAGCGCGTGCTCGCGGCCGTCGAGCGCGGCAAGGCGAAGCAGCAGCGCCTGCGCGCCGAGGCCGAGGTGCTCGCTGCGCGCTGGGGCGGATTTGCCGCCGCCGCGCCGGTGTCGGAGCAGTTCGCGGCGCTCGCCGCCGACACGCGCGCGCACCTTGCGCAGGCGCCGGTGCTCGCGGCCGAGACCGACCGGGAACTCACCGAGATCATGCTGGCGCAGGACTTCCACGACCTCACCGGACAGGTGCTCGCGCGCATCGCCGCGCTCACCCGCGAACTGGAAGATCAGCTCGTCAGGCTCCTGCTCGACACCACGCCGCCGGAGCGGCGCGCGAGCATCCGCGAGGCCGGGCTCGCCGGGCCGGTGACCGATGCCGAGGCCGAGCCCGACGCGCTCGTCAGCCAGCAGCAGGTGGACGAGTTGCTCGCGGACCTGGGGTTCTGACGAAGCTCTGCGCGATCCCCTACGCGATGTGTTTCGTGGCGAGCATGCGCGAAATCTGCGTGCCAGACCGCCTGCGCAGTGGGCGCAAGGCCCCCAGGGCGCCGTTCCCAGTGCCCCCGGACCGGTCTTCGCGTTCAGAGGGCGAAACGCGGCCCCGGGGGCATCAGCCGCAGCCGCACCAGGTTGATATCTTTCCGTCTCTCAGACTCTGTCCGAATGAACCGAAACAACCTGTTGGGCCATCACAGCTCTAGAAGGGTTCAATGCTGGAGACACCGGGCGCCGGGTGGCGGCGCTGCATGAAGCCTGGGATAACCGCAAGCGCGGCGCCGATCAGACCTCACCCGCGACGCATCCGCGCGCTCGCCGCAGCGGTCCTGCTGCTGGCGGCTGCCTCATCGGCGTTGGCGAACCTGCAAGTCAGATGCGACAACGAACTGTTCCCACCCGGATATAGCAGGCCGGCATGCCAGACGCCGCCGGTGGTGTCCCCGGGCCAGTCATTCGTCGTCCTAGGGGAGGGTGCGCCTACCGACTACCAGATAGCGCGCGCATACATCAAGCTGGATGATGGAGGAAGGACCAAGATCAAACCATTAACCCTGCTCAGTGCGTACCGGAGTTCCGACGGCCGCATCTATTCTGATTCCAAGGTTCGCCCCGATGGCAGGTTCAATGTGATTGTGGAGGTTGGGGAGGGCATTCCAGAGGGTCGGCACGCATTGTGGATTGAGCTTCGCTTTATGTTCAAAGGTGCCCAACAGGTGGATGTCCGCGAGTTGTCCGTCGATTTTGAGATGAGCGGGAGAAAACCGTGGAAAAAAATGGGCCAGGAAACGTTTGCCTGCGATGGACCCACCCCCAAAGAGAACCAGTACGTATTTCAACCGCTTTTCCCGCCGATGATTGGTTCCTCTCCTCCCACAGCGCGCTGTTTTGCGGGGGGTTCATTTTCATTTACGGGTGGACCCTACGAAGAGTTGCCAGTTGTGTCCAAGTATCCAAATTTCTATATCGTGGCGGGAAACGAGCGGAGGGTTATCTCATGTAAGAAGGAACAGTCGGTGCTGCCAGACCAGATCTTTCGGGCAAAGGAGTGCGTCTTTCCCGCTGGCGTGACGGGACCTGTGACTCTGCGCATCACCAACACGATCAACCCGTCCCACCCGCAGGCCTGGCACCGGGATCTCGCAGCCCTTATCTTGGAGGACCGTTCCCCGCCGCCCGCCGAAGCGCGTCCGGACACCAAGCCCAAGCCCCCTGCCGCGATGTTTCGCACGACGTTCACGCGCATCGAGCAGAGCGGGACAGACTTTTTCCATCCCGACAAGGCCACGCTGTATCCGGGACGATGGGCAGTCGCAGCGCTCGCGAACACGAAGTACTTCGGTCCAGCCTCTGGCGGCTTCGACCAGCGATGTCCCCTCATGCTGGGCGAACGCAAGATCGAGGAGGTCTCGTTCTACCGGCAGGCGTCAGCGAGCACGGCGTTCGTGAGCTTCCTGGTGCCGAAGGACATGCCGGCCGGAACCCATGAGCTCAGGCTTTCGTGTCCGAACGAGCCGGTTTACACAGACGGTGGCGTATTCAGCGGAATCGAGGCGCGCGGCGACCGACGGGTCGCGGTCGCGGTCCCGCGCAGCGCGCCCCGGGCCCGTGTAATCGCGCAGCCGGCCACGCTGAGCGGCAATCCGGCGGTCGACGAGTTGCGCAAGTGCAAGCCGTGCAATGGGGAGGAATTCGAGGTCGAGATTTCCGGCCTCGATCCCGGCGGGGACGTCATTCTTGAGGCGAACTGGACCAACATCGGTTGGCCGGGCAGCGAGATCGCCAAGATGGTAATGGCAAGCGGCGCCACGGTACGCTTGCGCGGCCGTATTCCGCCTCAAGGCGATACGAACCCGCAAGCCGAACACCTTCTCGCGCTGCGCCTGCGCGACCGGTTCAATAACGAACAACCCCTGTCCTTCGCGCCCGACGATGGACGGAGGGCCTTCAATTTCTTCCTCTCATGCCCGAGGTTCGATCCGAAATCCGAACCAAGGGTCGAGAGCCTCACGCCGACGTACTACCCGAGCGAGGACAGGATCGAGGCGCACGTCGTCAACCTGGAATGCTCTGCGACCGTGGACGCCTCTCTCGAGTCACCCGCCCTTCCTGGCGGCAGGATCCGTCTCAACACATCGGGGTGGCAAGACGAGAGAACGGATGCCGACGGGAATTTCCGCCGGACATACCAATGGCTGCGATCCGACGAACCGTTCAAACAGTTCATACACGGCATCAAGGAACCCACGGTTGCGCGGGTCGTGTTTGAAACAAAGTCGCTTTATTCCGGGAAACCGACCGGCCGGCGCGCGACCGCCCAGATCACCGTTTATCCGGCCTATTACATCACGTTGAAGAGCCGGAAGCCGGCGAAGCCGGGAGAGCGCGTCGAGATCGAATGGAAGGGATTCAAGTCCGGGACGAGTGCCCGGGTACTGTTCGACGGCGAAGAAAGTCTCACCCATCGGCCCGTCTTGCTCGACGGCAATGACCCGGTGGTGACCGTGCGCCTGCTGGAAGGCGTGGTGGGGCGCCACACGCTGACGCTCGTCGATGCCGCCGGCAACAGCGCCTCGACTTCCATCGAGATCGAGGGCGAGGGTTACGAGTCGGCCTGTACTGCACCCTGCCTCAAGCTGCCGGCGCGCGCGCGGCAGGGCGAGCGGTTCGAGGCCGGCATCGGCGGATTTGCGCCCAATGAGCAGCTCGTCGTGCGCTTCGCGGACAAATTCGAGATCGGCAAGCCGTATCAGGGTAGTGCCTTCATCAAGCAGCCGATCACGCTGCCGCGCAACCTGCCCGACGGCGTGTACCGGATCACCGTGACGGCGCTCGGCGACGACACGCGCACGGCGAGCGCCGAGCTGCGCGTCGCCGGCGGCTACGCCGCCCCGACGCTCCGGATCCTGTGCCCCGGATCCCGTCCGCTGTGCGATGCCACAGGTGTGGCGCAGTTCCACCCCGGGGAGACTTTGCACACGAGCGGCACGGGCTGGAGCGTGAAGGGCAAGTTCAGCGGCGCGCTTCTGCGCCGTGACGGCCAGCGGCAACCGATCAGGCTGGAGCGTGAGGGCTGCGTCTGGGGATTCGTCGACGGCCGGCCGCAAGGCAAGCCGTGTGACGAGGACGCAGGCGAGATCGACAAGTACTGGGCCTTGCCCGAGGATCTGCCCGGCGGCGACTATGTCCTCGAGATTACCGACGCCGTGGGCGTAGCGCAGACGAGGTTGCGCGTCGTCGGCACGGATCCGGATCCGGGCGAGAGCGTTCGGCCATTGCAACCCGTCGCGGAAGCGGTCGGGCCGCGCGAGGGCGGGCGCGCGAGTCCCGGCGACCGGGTCGAGGTGCGTGGCAAGGGTTTTGCGCCCCGTACGGCGCTTGCGCTGCGGCTCGACAACGCACCGGCCAGGACGGACGGCCCCTCCACGACGGACGATTCGGGCGAGATCCGCAAGCTGTTCGTGCTCGTGCCCGATGATGCGACGCCCGGCGAGCACCGCATCGAGATCTCGCCGGCCGCCGTAGGCCGGTCCGCCGCGGCGGGCGCGCGAACATGGTCGCCTGTGGTCGCCCGCTTCACTGTGATCTCGGCTACGCCGAAACCGACGCCGACACCGGCACCCGAGCCCACACCTCCCGCGCAGAAACCGTGCGATCCGGACAAGCCGCGGTTCTGGCAGCCGGGATGCGTGGAGCAGCCGGGCGCGAGTGCGCCAGCGAAGACACCGTCGCCGACCGCCTGCAACCCGAGCATCCCGCGTTACATGCAGCCGGGCTGCGTGGAGAATTCCGGCGAGGCGTCTGCCCCGCCGTCGCCCCGTCCGGAGCCGATCGGGTCGCCGCCGGCGCAGCGGCCCGCGCCGCCCGAGAGCGCTCAGCCGACATACTGCGATCCGGATAAGCCGCGGTTCTGGCAGCCGGGATGCGTGCAGCGGCCGGGCGCCGGTGCGCCGGCGAAGACACCGTCGCCGACCGCCTGCAACCCGAGCATCCCGCGTTACATGCAGCCGGGCTGCATCGAGGCGGGTAGCGGTACGTCCGCCCCGAAGACGACGTCGCCGCAGAGATGCAACCCCAACATCCCGAGCTATGCTCAACCCGGCTGTGTTCCCTGAGGCACGAGGATCGCTCATGAGACCGATCACGATGGAATCGCTTGCTCGCGCGAGCACGTTCATCGCCCTGCTGTTCGTCCCGCCGCTCGCCGCGGCGCTCGAGACCGGCGGCGCGGGCACGCTTGCCCCTGGCACCTATCGGTGCGCGTCGTACAACGTCTCGGGCGGCGGCGGTTCCTGCCGCAACATGCAGCCGCTGGTGCTCGATGGCGACGGGACTTACCGGTATTCCTCGACTCGCGGCCGGTGGAGCGTGCGCAACGGAAGACTGGTGCTTTCCGAGTCGGCGCTGTGGGGTCCGGGTGAAATACTCGGGCGCGACACCGTCCGCTTCGCCTACGACTACCGCGGCTGGCGCCATGTGGTGACCTGGTCCTGCCAGGACTGCGCCGGCGACCGCGCACCGCCGGCGCGAGCCGCAAGCGGTTCCTACGTGGGCGTTTCGCTCACGCTCGAATTCGATCGGGAGATCGGCGGCGTCAGCGGCTTCGTCATCGTGCCGGCGGAGCATGCCCGCAGTTACACGCACAATGCGCCGCTGCCGCCTGGCGCGGTGCAGGGGCTGGCCTGGGAACGCAGTGCCACCGCGGTCTCGCTTGCCACCAACAAGCAAAATCCGCTCTTGAGCGGCCGGCGTTACGTCGTATTCCTGTCCTGGCCACGGGAGACGATTCCGGTCGCCGTGCTCGATCTTCCGCCGACGCGGGACGATTTCAGCGCCACGCTGCGGGCGACGCTGGATGGGGCGGCCGTGCTGCGCCGGCTTGGTTCCGCCGCTGCGGCACCACGAGCGGCGACGCCGCCCGCCTCCCGGTTGCCGCCGGCGTAGCGGTCGGGCGTCTCGCGTCCGCGCCCACAGGCATGCGCGAGCCCGCGCCGGCGCTCTACCCCGACCGCCCCGCACCATTCGCGCGGTCGGGCCCGAGCGTGAAGGAGAACGTCGCTCCCTCGCCCGGCGCGGATTCGGCCCAGATCCGACCGCCGTGCCGCTCGACGATGCGGCGCACGATGGATAGCCCGATGCCGATTCCCGGGAACTCGCTCGCCGAATGCATGCGCTCGAACGGACGGAACATCCGCTGCGCGTAGCGCATGTCGAAACCCACGCCGTTATCGCGCACCCAGTAGACCGTTTCGCCACGCTCCTCGCGCGCGCCGATCTCGATCCGGGGGGGCTTGCGCATCGCACTGTATTTCATCGCATTCGAGAGCAGATTGGCGAACACCTGTCGCAGCAGCACCGGATCCGCGTGACAGGCCGGCAACTCCGCGACCACGACTTCGGCATCCAGCGCCTGCAGCTCTTGCCGCAGCGAGCCGAGGACTTCGCCTACCAGGGAGCCGACATCGATCGGCTTCTTGTCGAGAGGGCGTCGCGAGTGCTGCGCCAGCGCGAGCAAGCCGTCAATCAGCGCCGCCATGTGCATCGCGTTCGCCTCGATCCGGTCGACTAGCCGCAGTCCCTCGCCACCCAGCATGGCGCCGCTGTGCTCGCGCAGCAGGTGGGTGAAGCCCGCGATCGCGCGCAGCGGCGCCCGCAGATCGTGCGAGACGGTGTAGGAAAAGGACTCCAGCTCGCGCATCGCGGCGCGCAGCTCGCTGGTGCGCTCCTCGACGCGCCGCTCGAGCTCGGCGGCGAGTTCCTGCAGCCGCTGCTGCGCTTCGACGCGGTCGGTCACGTCGGCCGAGATACCGACGTAGTGCGTCACCGTTCCCGCCGCGTCGCGCACCGGGGCGACCCGCAGTTCGCTCCAGAAGGGCGTACCGTCTTTGCGGTAGTTGCGCACCAGAACGGTTGCTTCCTCGTTCTCGCGTAACGCCGAACGCAGCCGGTCGAGCCCCGGCTGATCGCGTTCCTCGCCGTGCAGAAAGCGCGGGTTGCGGCCGATCACTTCCGCGGCCGTGTAACCGGTGATTCGCTCGAAGGCCGGGTTGACATAGACGATGCGGTAGCCCTCGGCGGCAGACCGGGTGATGACAATCGCGTTGAGGCTCGCGTCGAGCGCACGGTTGGCGAGCTGCAGCTTTTCCTCGATTCGCGTGCGTGCGGTGACATCCAGTATCAGCGCGACGATTCCATCTGGTTGCCCCGCGCTGTCGCACTTCGGGATCAGCGCGACCTCGAGGTCGCACAGGCTGCCGTCATCGGGCCGCCGGCACCGTTCGCGGGCCGCGATCCGCTCGCCGCCCAGAGCGCGCTCCGCCAGCGGACCGATTAGCGCCCAGACGCACTCTTGCAGACCTGCTGCGAGCGCCCTTTGCTGCGCCGGCGCTTCGCCACAGCCGCAGAACTCGGCAAGCGCCCGGTTGGCGAAGCGCAGGCACCGGTCCGGCCCGATGTCGCAGATCATCGCCGGCAAGTTGTCGGCGATCAGCCGCAGCTCTGCCTCGCTAGCGCGCAAGGCGTCTTCCGCACGCCGCCGTGCGGTGATGTCGCGAATCAGGAACAGGTAGTAGGCTTCCTCGCCGATCTCCACTGCGCTTGCGCTCAGCGCGGTGACCAGGAGCGAGCCGTCGCGCCGACGCATGACGTATTCGAAGTCGCGCGTCCTGCCTGTGCGTGCGAGCTCGCGGAACATGTGCTCGCGCCGCCCGGGCTCGGCCCAGAGCTCGATGTCCCTGGAGGTGCGCCCGAGCACCTCTTCGCGCCGGTAACCGGTCGTTTCCTCGAAGGCCGCGTTGACGTCGACGTACACTTCGTCGGCTGCTCGCACCAGCGTCATCGGGTCGGGGGCTGCGCGGAAGATCTCGCGGAACCGCGCTTCCGATTCGCGCAGCAGCAGCTCGATTTCCTTGCGCGCGGTGATGTCTTGTGCGACGCCGCGGTAGCCGCGGAACCGCCCGTCTTCGTCGTACACTGGGCGCCCGCTCACGCTTACCCAGCGCATTCGCCCATCGGGCAACGGGTGTGCATACTCGAGGTCGCGAAATTCCTCGCGCGCTTCGAGCTGCTGCCGGTGGGTCGCCCACTGCTGCGCCGAAAGAGCGTCCGGTGCCGCCTCCCATCGGGTCTTTCCGATGAACGTGCTCGTCCAGCGGTCGGAAGCCGGGTCGTGATGCGGCGGGACGACGAAGCGCAGGTGCTCGTCCTGCTCCCAGTACCAGTCCGCAGAGAGTTCCACCAGATCGCGAAACCACTTCTCTCGCTCGGCGAGCCGGCGAGCGATGCGCGCGCGCTCTAGTTCCGCACCCGCACGCGCAGCGAAGATTTGCATCACGGTGCGCGCGGTCGCTTCGTCGCCGAGCGGCCCGACGTCGCCGATCGCCAGCACCCCGAGCGGCTCCGCGGCGCCGGTCTCGAGGCGCAGCCCGAAAAAGCTCTCGCACGCGAGCCGGCGCAGCCGCAGGTCGCGCGGAAAGCGCTCGCAAATGCCGCTGCGCGCGAGCAGTTCTCCGCGGCGGATCACTTCCGCGCAGGGGCTGCCGTCGAGCTCGTAGCTGTGCGGTGGGGCGAACGCTCCGGCGCTCCAGAACGCGAGCACGCGCATGCGCTCCGGCGCCAGCGGCAGCACCTCGCTGACGAAGGCGTAGCGCACCTCTAGCGCGGCCGCGAGGCTCTTCACCAGCGCTCGCAGGAACGCTTCGCCGGTTTGCGCCGCCGTCCCCTCGAGGATAGCGCGCAGCAGCCGCTCGGCGCGTACACGCTCGCGCAAGTCGCGCAGGCCGCAGACGACGAGGTGTTCGCCGCCGATCGCAACGGGGCCCAGACTGATCTCGACCGGAATCTGTGTGCCGTCCTTGTGGCGTGCGGCGAGCTCCACCCCGACGCCCATTGGCCGCGGCGCGGGTGCGAGCGTGTAGCGGGTCCGATGCGCGACATGACGCTCGCGCAAGTGCGTGGGCAGCAGCAGCTCGACCGGCTCGCCAGCAAGCTCCGCCGCAGAAAACCCCAGCAAGTTCTCGAGCAGGCGGTTCACGTTCCGGATGCGGCCATCCGAACCGGCAATCAGCATCGGATCGGGCGAGGAGGCGAGTAACGCATCCAGTTCGCGCAAGCGGCGGCTGCGAACGTCGTCGAGCTCGCGAGCGACAATCGGCGCAAGCCGGCCGAGGCGCGCGCGGCCGAGCACCGCGCACGCCCCGAGCCGTATGAGTTCTGCCGCGAGCGCTTCGTCTTCTTCGTCGGCGAGCGCGACCACCCGCGCGTCGCTTCCCGATTCCGCGAGAAGCGAAAAGAGCAACTTGCAGTTCGCCCCGCGGCAGGTCGGGTCGCAGAGCAGGAGGTCCCACTCGCTTTCCTGAAGCGCCGCGCGAAGCTCGGCTTCGGTCGCGACGCTGCAGTACTCGATCCGGTAGCTCCCGGCGAGAGCAGCGCGCGCAAGCCGGAAGATTTCCGCATCCGGGCCCGCCTGCAACACCCGCAGGCGCACGTTTGCGGAAGTCCGTGCAGCGATCACGGCAGCGCTCCGTTTCTTCCGGTCCAGGGCACACAAACGGCGAAAGCGGTGTAGCCGTGAGCAGTCATGCGAAAAGCTCGACCCAGCAGGTGAAGCGATCGCCCAGCCGGCTTCGCCTGCGCCGGGTCAGGCTCGCCCGGTTGTCGCTCGCGAAGTATTCGCCCTCCGCCTCGCCATAACCCATCTCCACGTGTGGATTCGGCCGGCGGGCCGAATACTTGACCGCGTCGCCGATCAGGTTCACGGGTAGCCCTCCCCCAGCGCGCGGTCCACCCGCGCCCGCGGCGGCGCACCGATGTCAATTCTCGCCGCTCGGTATTCGCCCGACAGTTCGTCCGCCACGTTGCGCGCTAGCGCGGCGATGTCCGTATCTTCCTTGTGCCGCGCACTACGCCCGGTGCGCGACAGTCGCAACAGGCCGTCCACGGCGCTCATGCGCGCGCCGTTCCGTGACGATGCCGGCCGCCCGCTCGATCGCCGCGCAGTGGCGCTGCACCGCTGGCGAACGGGCGAGTTCTTCGGCGACACGGCTCGCGGTGCCGGGCGCCTCGTCGCGTTGTTGGAGCAGCCGCGTGTCTGCTTCGAGCGCATGGCGACGCTGTGTGACAAGAACGCGATACAGATCCGCTTCGCACTGCATGAGCAGGCGGACGATTCGCTCGCTTTGCGCGCCCTCGTGACCGGACTCGAGGGCACGGCTTGCGACATTGAGGCACGCAGCACCCGGCAGCGCGAGCATCACCATGCTTGCCGCGGTCCAGCCCGGGATCCGGTGCTCCAGACTGCGCCGCCCCGGCAAAGAGGAAGCGGCGGCATGCCAGCGGGACTTGTCGCCGTCGGTCGGCAGGACGAGGAATACCGAATCACCTTGCATGCGACGCGGGTTTGGATCATACAAACATTTGCGCCGGCGCGTATGCAAGATCTTGCATACGCTCTCGCCAAGGGCTCGCGGCCTGTGGTGCGTCCGCGCGCGGCGGCGCGCCAAGACATTCCCTGCCCCGGCTCGGCAGGCCGGCGAACAAGGCCGCGAAAAGGACTGTATTTCCCGCATGGCCGGCCGATAACGTCTGAAAGAATCCGCGCGGTGCGGCCCGCAGGCATTCGCCGCACCTGGCGGCTGGGCGTGCGGGAGTCTGGAATGGGAGAGCGAAGAAGGCAAAAAGCGGCGGCGGTGCGCAGCGTCCTCGCCACCTACTGCGAACTTCATGGTGCCGAGACACGAAGCGCCCGCGCCGAGCTGGAGCAGCTCGAGGCGCTGCTCGGCGATGCCGTAAATCGCCTTGCGGCGAGCTTCGAGCGTCTGTGCGCGATCGCGGGGCGGACGCGGGTTTGGATCGCGCCGCAACATGCGGCGAACGATGCTCCGCCGGGCGCGTGCGCGCGGGGCTCGGCGCCGCCCGTTTGCGACGAGGCAGCCGGCGCGTACCGCAATGCGGTGACGGCGCTTCAGTTCCAGGACATCGCGAGCCAGCTCCTCGGCCATACCGCGGCGCGGCTCCAAGCGCTCGAGCGCATGAGCAGTGCGCTTGCGCGCCTGCCCGAGTCATCGAGCGACGATCTGTGCTCGGCGCTCGTGGCGGCGCGCGGCATGCGGATCGCGAGCCCCGTCGGCCAGGGCCGGATGTCCGAGGGCGGAATCGAGCTGTTCCAGAGCGAGGGGGGATAGCCGATGGCGAAGACGGTCCTCGCAGTGGACGATTCGGCCACGATCCGGCGCATGGTCGGCTTCACGCTCAAAGGGGCGGGCTACGAGGTGATCGAGGCGGTGGACGGCCAGGACGGCCTGGAGAAGGCGCGCGCCCGGCAGGTGAACCTCGTTCTTACCGACCAGAACATGCCGCGCGTGGACGGCCTGTCGCTCATCCGCGCGCTGCGCAATCTGCCGCAGTACCGCGGTGTGCCGATGCTGGTGCTCACCACCGAGGCAAGCGACGAGATGAAGCAGCGCGGCCGCGCTGCCGGCGCAACCGGCTGGCTCGTCAAGCCGTTCGATCCCAACCGGCTGCTCGACGTGATTCACAGGCTGATCGGGTAGTACCGTGAGCGATACCGATCTCGCGCAGTTTCACGGCGTCTTCTTCGACGAGGCCGCCGAGCATCTCGCGGCCATGGAATCGCTGCTGCTCGGCATGGACGTGCAAGCGCCCGAGGCCGAGCAGTTGAACGCGGTCTTTCGCGCTGCGCACTCGATCAAGGGCGGCGCGGCGACCTTCGGCTTCGGCGAGATCACCGAGCTCACCCACGAGATGGAAACGGTGTTCGACCGCGTGCGCAAGGGCGAGATGCCGCTCTCGGCGCCGCTGGTGGATGCGTTTCTCGCCGCCGGCGACATGCTCAAGGCGATGCTCGCGGCGCGAAGGGGCAATGGCAGGGGCATCGAGCCGGCCGAGGTCGCGGCGCTGTGTTCGCGCCTGCGCGCCTTCCTGGAACCGGGTGGCGCAAGCGCAGCGGCGCCGCAGGCGGCGAGCGCCGCAGGCGCGACACCGCGGCCGCAACTGTTCGAGATCGTCTTCGGCCCGTTCGACAGGAAGTTCCCGGCGGCCGAAGTGGACCGACTTCTGCCCGACCTGCGCGGCTTCGGCGAGCTGGAGGAAACGACACCGCCCGCGCGTGCCCGAAGGCGCGGCCGGGCGAAGCCGCCCGCGGCGCGCGTATTCCGCATCCGCACCGAGGTGAGCGCTGCGGACCTCGGCGATGCGCTCGCGTTCATGGCCGACCCGGCGCGCGTGCAGGTGCGCGCGCTCGAGCCCGCGGCGCCGGCCGAGGCTGAAGCCACGCCCGAGCGCAAGGAAGACGCCGGCTTCGGCCTGTTCGTCGATCCGGCGGCGCTGCCCGCGGCGCAGGCCGCGGCGCAAGGCGCACCGGCCAACGTGGTGCCGATCAGGCCGCAGCCGAAGGCGGCCGCGCCCGCTGCCGCCGAGAACGCCTCGATCCGCGTGAGCGTGCAGAAAGTGGACCAGCTCATCAACCTCGTGGGCGAGCTGGTGATCACGCAGGCGATGCTCGCGCAGACCGCAGCCAGATCCGACCCGGTGCTCTACGAGGCGCTGCACAACGGGCTTGCGCAACTGGAACGCAACACGCGCGACCTGCAGGAAGCGGCGATGTCCATCCGCATGATGCCGATCTCGTTCGCGTTTTCACGCTTTCCACGCCTGGTACGCGATCTGGCGCACAAGCTCGGCAAAGAGGTCGAGCTGCACATGGTGGGCGAGGGTACCGAGCTGGACAAGGGGGTGATCGAGGCCATCGTGGATCCGCTCACGCACCTCGTTCGCAACAGCCTCGATCACGGCATCGAGCCGCCCGAGGAGCGCGTGGCGAAAGGCAAGCTCGCCAGGGGAACGATCACGCTGCGCGCCTTCCACCACGGCGGCAGCATCGTGATCGAGGTGAGCGACGACGGCGCCGGCCTGAACCGGGAAAAAATCCTCGCCAGGGCGCGCGAGCGGGGCATGAGCGTGTCGCAGGACATGGCCGATGCCGACGTCTGGCAACTCATCTTCGAGCCGGGTTTTTCCACCGCCGAGGCGGTGACCGACGTGTCCGGCCGCGGCGTCGGCATGGATGTCGTGCGGCGCAACATCAAGCAGCTCGGCGGGCGCATTGACATCGAATCCGCGGCCGGCATCGGCACGCGCATCCGCATCCGGCTGCCGCTCACGCTCGCGATCCTGGACGGCATGTCGGTGAGGGTCGGAAAGGAGATCTTCATCGTCCCGCTCACCTTCATCGCCGAGGCGCTGCAGCCCGCTCCGGGTGCGGTGCGCACGCTGCAGGGGCGCGGGCAGGTGATCGCGGTGCGGGGCGAGTACCTGCCGGTCGTCTCGCTCGGCGAAGTCCTTGGCATGGCGCCAGACAAGCGCCGTTTCGAGGACGGCATCCTCGTCATCGTCGAGGCCGAGGGCGGCAAGTGCGCGCTGTTCGTGGACGAGCTGGTCGGCCAGCACCAGGTCGTCATCAAGAGCCTGGAGACCAATTACCGCAAGGTGCCGGGAATCTCGGGCGCCACCATCATGGGCGACGGCCGCGTCGCGCTCATTCTGGATGTCGCCCACGTCGTCGGCCACGCGCACAGCCGGCTCGACAAGGCGGCCTGAACCGCGCACGCGCGCAACGAAAGGACGCACCATGATGCTGCAGCAAGGCACACAAGGCACGGCAGGCACCGCGGCGGCGATCGCCGCGCAGGCGAACGAGTTCCTGACCTTCCGGCTGGGCCGGGAAGAGTACGGCATCGAGATCCTCAAGGTGCAGGAAATCCGCGGCTGGGAGCAGCCGACCACGATCGCCAACGCGCCGGAGTTCATCAAGGGGGTGATCAACCTGCGCGGCACCATCGTGCCGGTGGTGGACATGCGGGTGAAGTTCAACCTCGGCGAGCCGCGCTACGACCAGTTCACGGTGGTGATCATCCTCAACGTCGCGGGCCGGGTGGTGGGCATGGTGGTGGATTCGGTCTCGGACGTCGTGCGGCTCGCGGCCGAACAGGTGCGCGCGGTGCCGGAGTTCTCCTCCAGCCTCGACACCCGCTACATCACCGGGCTGGCGGCGGTCGAGGACCGCATGCTGATCCTGGTGGACATCGAGAAGCTGATGGCGAGCGCCGACATGGCGCTCGTGGACTGTACGACGAACTGAACCGGCACGAAGGGTTGCCGACATGCTGAATGCCAATGCCTGAACGAAAGAGAGGGTGAACACATGCTGCAATGGAAGATGAGCGGGCGGCAGGGTATCGCCGCGATTCTGGCCTTGGGCCTTGGGCTGGCCGCGCACAGCGCACGCGCCGAGGAAGGCGTGAGCGCCGGCGAGATCCGCGTCGGCATGAGCAACGCGCTCGCCGGGCCGGCCGCCGGACTCGGCACCCAGCTGAAGGCGGGCGCGGAGGCGTACATCGCCAAGGTCAACGCGGCCGGCGGCGTGCACGGGCGCAAGATCGTGCTCGTCAGCAAGGACGACGGGTACGAGCCGGCGCGCTGCGCAGCCAACACCGAGGCGCTGATCGGCGCCGACAAGGTGTTCGCGCTGTTCGGCTACGTCGGGACACCGACGTCGAGCGCGGCGGTGCCGATCGCGTCGAAGGCGCAGGTGCCGTACCTGTTCCCGTTTACCGGGGCCGAGTTCCTGCGCAACCCGGTCAACAAGTGGGTCTTCAACGTGCGTGCGTCGTACTTCGACGAGACCGAGGAAATGGTCGAGCGCCTGACCAAGGACCTGGGCGTCAAGAAGATCGCGATGTTCATGCAGGACGACGCTTTCGGCGAGGCCGTCAAGGGCGGCATCGCGCGCGCGCTGTTCAAGCGCAACATGAAGATCCACGCCGAGACGCGCTTCAAGCGCAACACGATGGAGGTCGAAGACGGCGTGGCGGCGATGAAAAGCGCCGCGCCTGAGGCGATCGTCTTCGTCGGCACCTACAAGCAACTGGCGGCCATCGTCAAGAAGGCGAAGGCTGCGGGCGTGAACGCGCGCTTCCTGACGGTGTCCTTCATCGGCACCGAGAACTTCATCGCCGAAGCGGGCGCCGACGGCGACGGCGTCTACATCACGCAGGTCATGCCGTCGCCGCACGACGCCAGCGTGCCGATCGTCAGGGACTACCTGGCCGACATGAAGGGCGCGAACATCGGCTACACCTCGCTCGAGGGGTACGTCAACGCGGCGGTGCTGGTCGAGGCGCTGAAGAAAGCCGGCCCCAATCCGACGCGCCCCGGGCTGATTGCGGCGCTCGAGGGGCTGAACGTTGACCTGGGCGGCATGAAGGTCGCGTTTTCCGCGACCAGTCACCAGGGATCGAAGGCCGTCTATCTGACGCAAGTGAAGGGCGGCAAGGCGGTGCCGCAGTCGAAGATGCAGTAACTGCGGCCGTCGCCGCCGCGATCCACCGAGGGAAAAGGCCATGCGCCTCGATACGTTGTTGAAGAGTCTGATGGTGCCGACGCTGGCGGTGCTGCTGGCGGCGGCAATCATTTCGTCCGCGGTCACCGTGCGCTTGCTGTCGGACCAGATGGAAGGCCGTGCGGCGAATAGCGCGCGCGCGACCGCCGCCCTGGTCGGCGGCACGAGCGCGCCGTACGTGACCAACTTCGACCTCACCGCGCTGGGGAATCTGGTCAAGCAGCTCGCGCGGGACCCGGAAGTGGCGTACGCCGAGATCTTCGACGCGAGCGGCAAGTCGCTGACCGCCGACGTGTCGAAGGCGCCGGCATCGTTCGAGGGCCTGCTGATGGTCGAAGACAAGGTCCTCGATGCGGCCGGCAAGACGATCGGCACGGTGAAGCTCGCTTACCACACCCAGGGGGTGGCGGCGTTGCGCAATACCGCTGCGCTGATCGTCAGCGCATCCATGGCGATGGTGGCGCTGCTGGTCGGCGCCGTGCTCGCGTGGGCCGCGCGGCGCGTCGTGCGCCAGATCGGCGGCGAGCCGGTCTACGCGGCCGAGGTGGTCTCGCGGGTCGCGTCGGGCGACCTGACGGTGCGCATCGAGACGAGGGCGGGCGACGACAAGAGCCTGCTGGCGGCGATGAGGCGCATGGTCGAGAGCCTGGGGGGCACGGTGCGCCGGATCAAGGATTCGGCCGAGGCGGTGGGCAGCGCCGCGCAGCAAATCGCCGCGGGCAATGCGGATCTGTCGAGCCGGACCGAGGAGCAGGCGAGTTCTCTGGAGGAGACGGCAAGCTCGATGGAGGAGCTGACCCAGACGGTGAAGCAAAGTGCCGAGAACGCGCGCAAGGCCAATCAGCTTGCGGCCGGAGCTTCCGAGGTGGCGCGCAAGGGCGGGGAGATGGTCGCCGAGGTGGTGGCGACGATGCAGGGCATTTCGCAGTCCTCCAAGAAGATCGCCGACATCATCGGGGTGATAGACGGGATTGCCTTTCAGACCAACATCCTGGCGCTCAATGCGGCGGTGGAGGCGGCGCGCGCCGGCGAGCAGGGCCGGGGCTTTGCGGTGGTGGCGGCCGAGGTGAGGAATCTGGCGCAAAGGAGTGCGGCGGCGGCCAAGGAGATCAAGGCGCTGATCGAGGACTCGGTGGGCAGGATCGAGCACGGCGGGGCGGTGGTCGAGCGCGCCGGCCAGACCATTGCGGAGCTGGTGGGGGCGGTCAAGCGGGTCACCGATCTGATGGGCGAGATCGCGGCGGCGAGCCAGGAGCAGTCGAGCGGCATCGAGCAGGTGAACCAGGCGGTGGCGCAGATGGACCGGGTGACGCAGCAAAACGCCGCGCTGGTGGAAGAAGCGGCGGCCGCGGCCGAGAGCCTGCAGGAGCAGGCGCGCCAGCTGGTGGCGGCGGTGAGCGTGTTCCGGCTGGAGCGCGCGGCGGTGCCGGCGGCCCAGGCGCCGGCGCCGCAGCCGGCGGTGGTGAGCGAGCCCCGGCCGGCGGTGAAGAACGTGGCCCGGCTCGAGCGCAGCGCAGGCCCCGGGCGCGCTGCGCCGGTGCCGGCCAACGAGGCGCCGAAGGCGAAAAGAGCCGCCGGCGCCGAGGACGACTGGCAGGAGTTCTGAAACCACGATGACGAAAGGAGACGCATCATGATCAGCAGGAAAACCGCATGGATCGCCGCCGCGGCGCTCGCGGCGCTGCCGGCTGTCGCGCAGGAATCGCGCGCAACGCGTGCCGAGGCGGAAGCGATGGTGAAGAAGGGGGTCGCGGCGCTGAAGACGATGGGCCGCGAGAAAGCCTATGCCGAGATGACCGCGCCGTCGAAGACCTTCGTGGACCGCGACCTGTATCTGGTGGTCTATGGGCTCGATGGCATGGTCTACGCGCACGGGCAGAACGCCAAGCAGGTCGGCAAGAACCTGATTGACTTCAAGGACCCCGACGGCAAGCTCTTCGTCAAGGAGCGGGTCGAGCTGGCGAAGTCCAAGGGCAAGTTCTGGCAGGAATACAAGTTCACCGATCCGCTCACGAAAAAGGTCCTGCCCAAGGAAATGTACTGCGAGCGCGCCGACGACGTCATCGTCTGCGGTGGCATCTACAAGAACTGACGCAGTGCGCAGGAGGGCGAGGCCATGATCGGCATGCGCAGTCTCGGCATTCGCGGCAAGATGCTCGTGCCGCCGCTGGTGGCGCTCGCCTTTCTTCTGGCGTTCGGCGCGTACGCGATCGGGGAGCTGCGCCAGCAATGGGCAGCGGTGCGCATCCTCGTGGACGAACGGGCCGCCGGGCTGGACGCGAGCCGCGCGGCGGCGTACGCGATCGCCGCCGCGCACGCGCACATGTACCGGGCGCTCGCACTTCTGCGCGTCAACGCCGAAGGGACGGTGATCGAGCGCGTGGTCTCCGAACGCGAAGCCCGGCTCGCCGAGGCGCGCGCGCTGCTCGATCGGCGCGCGCAGGCGGCGGCCGAAAGCGCCGGCCGATATCAGGCGCTCGCCGAGGCGATCGCGGCGTACGCGGCGGAGATCAAGAAGGCCTGGGAGATGTCCGAGGTGGACATCAACATGGGCGCGATGGCGATGCAGAGCGCCGACGGCGCCTTCGAGCGGGCGATCGCGCGGGCCTCGGACCTGGTCGCCGAGGAAACGAGGCAACTCGCGCAGGCGCGCGCCGGCGCCGAGGCGCGGTTTCACCGCGCGAGCGCGCTGGCGATCGCAGTTCTGGCGGCGACCCTGGTGCTGTCGCTCGCGTGCGCGGTGTTGCTCGCGCGGCGCGTGACGCGGCCGCTGCTGGCGATGACTGCGGCGCTGGAACGCTGCGCCTCGGGCGAGTTGGAGGTCCGGCTGGAGGCGCCGGGCGGCGACGAGGTCGGCCGCGCAAGCGCAGCCTTCAATACCTTCACCGCGCGCCTGCGCGAGATGATCGGCCGGATCGGGCAGGCGGCCGAGGCGGTGGGCACGGCCTCGCAGCAGATTGCGTCGGGCAATGCGGATCTGTCGAGCCGGACCGAGGAGCAGGCGAGTTCGCTTGAGCAGACCGCAAGTTCGATGGAGGAGCTTGCCT
>Ga0073934_10003580_pt1 | contig 28195 bp, 21 predicted proteins | sample LarsenN4metaG_FD_76834 | JGI IMG/M metagenome (GOLD analysis project Ga0073934, IMG submission 76834) | Hot spring sediment bacterial and archeal communities from British Columbia, Canada, to study Microbial Dark Matter (Phase II) - Larsen... ... | reverse complement strand
GGTGATGGTGGCGGTGAAGGTCGCGCTGCTGGCCAGCGTGCCCACGTTGCAAGTGACCACGCCCGCTGAATGCGCGCAGGCGGGCGTGGGTGTCACCGAAACGAAGGTCACCCCGGCGGGCAGCGTGTCCGTCAGGGTCACGCCGGTGGCCGTGGACGGGCCGTTATTGGTGACCCGCACGGTGTAGCTGAACTCCTGCGTGGTGCTGACCGGGTCGGCCGAATCGGTCTTGGTCACCGCGAGGTCCGTCTGCGCCGTCACCGCGGTGGGTTCGCTGTCGGAGTTATTGGTCGCGTCGGGATCCACGTCGGTAGTGGTGGCGCTGGCCGTGTTGGTGATGGTGCCGCCTTCGGCGGGAGCATTCACAGTGATGGTGGCAGTGAACGTCGCGCCGCTGGCCAGCGTGCCCACCGTGCAGGTCACCACGCCGGCCGAGTGCGCGCAGGCGGGCGTGGGCGCCACGGAGACGAACGTCACCCCAGCGGGCAGATTGTCGGTCAGCACCACGCCGGTGGCGCTGTCAGGGCCGTTATTCGTCAGCGTCACGGTGTAGGCAAGCTGCGCCCCGGCGTTCACCGGGTCCAGCGAATCCACCTTGGCGACGGCTAGGTCGGCCTGGCGGATGACTTGCGTGCTTTCGCTGTCGGAGTTGTTGCCAGGGACGCTGTCTGCTTCGTTGGCCGTGGCGCTGGCCGTGTTGGTGATGGTGCCGGGTGTGCCGGGCGCGACGACCTCAATGGTAACCACGGTTTGCGCGCCGCTGGCCAGCGTGCCCAGGTTACAGGTCACCACGCCGGCAAGATGCGTGCAGGTCGGCGCACCGGGTGTTGACGAGACGAAGGTCACCACGGGGGGCAGCGTGTCCGTCAGCGTTACGCCAGTGGCGTCAGAGGGCCCGTTATTCCTCACGGCGATGGCGTAAGTGAGTTGCTGGCCCACGCGCACCGGGTCAGGCGCATCCGACTTGGCGACCTCCAAGTCCACCCGCGCGGTGACCGTCGTGCTGATCTGGTCAGAGTCGTTGCCGGTGACGGGGTCGGGAGTGTCCGCAGAGGCGCCGGCAGTGTTCACGATTACGCCCGGCGCGGCGGGGGCAAGGACAGAGATCACCACGTCCACGGAGGCGCCGCTGGCCAGCGTGCCCAGGTTACAGGTCACCACGCCGGCAAGATGCGTGCAGGTCGGCGCGCCAGGCACAGAGGAGACAAACACTACGCCGCCCGGGAGAGTATCCCTGGCGACTACGTTCACGGCGGTCGAAGGCCCGTTATTCCTCACCCGCACCGTATAGCTGAAGACCTGGCCCGCACCCACCGGGTCAGCCGAATCGGTCTTGGTTACCACGAGATCCGCGGAGGAAGCCACCGAGGTGTCGTCGGAGCCGGAGTTGTTGGCGGGCGAGTTGTCGCCGCCGCCCGCGACGGTCGCCGTGTTGGTGATGCTGCTCAACGTGCTTTCGCCGACGGCCACGACCAGCGTGATGGTGGTCGAAGCGCCCGCGGCCAGCGGCGTTGTGCGCGTGCAGGTGACGACCTGGGGCGGGCCCGCGCTGGTGAGCACGCACGACCAATCCGTGCCCGTGCCGGAAACGAACGTGAGGCCAATGGGCAGCGTGTCCGTCACGGTGAAGGCGCCGCTGGTGGGCGTGTTGCCCACGTTCGACACGGTAATCGAGTAGCTGCCGTTCGCTCCGCGGAAGAAGGTGACCCCGCCGTCAGTCTTGGTGATGGTCAGGTCAACCACCGGGGCATCCAGTACCGGCGTGTCTTCGGAATCGGAGTTGTTGCCGGGGACAGCGTCATTTCCGCCGGACACGGTAGCCGTGTTGGTGACGTTGTTCGCCGTGCTTGCTCCGACGGCCACCGTCAGCGTGATGATGGTGCTGGCGCCGGCGGCCAGCGGCGTCGTGCGCGTGCAGGTGACGGTCTGTGGCGGGCCGGGATCGGTGAGCACGCACGACCAATCCGTGCCCGTGCCGGAGACAAACGTCAGGCCTGCGGGCAGCGTGTCCGTGACAAGGATGGCGGCAGTGGAAGGAGCGGTCCCGATGTTGCTCACGGTGATGGTGTAGTTGCCGTTGGCGCCGCGCAGGAAGCTGGCCGCGGCGTCATCTTTCAGGATGGTGAGATCGGTGCGGACTACGGCGGTGTCTTCGCTGTCGGAGTTGTTGGCCGGGTTGGTGTCTGCTTCGTTTGCCGTGGCGCTGGCGGTGTTGGTGATGGTGCCGGGTGTGCCGGGCGCGAGTACGTCAATGGTAACCACGGTTTGCCCACCGCTGGCGATCGCACCCAGGTCACAGGTAACCACGCCGGCGAGATGCGTGCAAGTCGGCACGCCCGGCACCGACGAGATAAAGGTCACCCCCGCGGGCAGCATGTCCGTCAGGGTCACGCCGGTGGCGGTGGCCGGCCCGGCGTTCGACACGGTGATCGTGTACCTGAGCGACTCGCCGACGCGCACCGGGTCGGGCGAGTCCGCCTTGACCACCGAGAGGTTGACCTGCGCCGTGACGGCGGTGAATTCCGTGTCGGAGTTGTTGCTGGAGTTGGGATCGGGCTGGTCGGGATTGCTGACGTCAGCGAGGTTGTCCAAGCGCGAGCCGCCCGCGCCCGCGTTGGGCGTCACCTGGATGGTGATCGTGGCGGAAGCGCCGCTGGCCAGCGAGCCGAGCTCGCAAGAGAAGACTCCGCCGGACGGAACGCCGCAACTCCCCTGGCTCGGCGTGATCAGACCGAAGGTGACGTCGCCGATCAGCGAATCGACTACCCTGACGCTGGTGGCGGCGCTGGGGCCGTTGTTGGTGACCGTTATGGTGTAGGTGAACTGCTGGCCCACCGCGACCGGGTCGGCCGAATCGGTCTTGGTCACCGCGAGGTCCGCGGAGGAAGCCACCACGGTGTCGTCGGAGCCGGAATTGTTGCCGGGCGAGCTGTCGCCGCCGCCGGAAACGGTGGCCGTGTTGGTGATGTTGCTGGCGGTGGACTCACCCACACTCACGGTGAGTGTGATGGTCGTCGAAGCGCCTGCCGCCAGGGGGGCGGTGCGCGTGCAGGTGACGACCTGGGGCGGGCCCGCGCTGGTGAGCACGCACGACCAATCCGTGCCCGTGCCGGAAACAAACCCGAGGCCGGCGGGGAGCGTATCGGTCAGGGTAATTGTCCCGCTGGTGTCGCTGGTGCCGATGTTTTCAACGGTGATGGAATAGGTGCGGTTGGTGCCGCGCACGAAGGTGACACCGTTGTCCGTCTTGATGACCCGCAAGTCAGCAGGCCCCGCCGTCGTGCCGCTCAAGGTCAGCTCATAGAGGAAGTCTGGCCGGGCGTCGCCGCGTTTGTCGCTGACGCGGACGAAGAACGTGCCGCTGGCCGCGGGGCGGAATTCAATCCGGGAGTCCTTGTTCAGCCCTTGGCCGAAATCGAAGTCGTCGTTGACACAGGGGTCGTCGAACGGGTCGTCGGGGATGCCGGTGGTGCGGCAGGTGTTCAACCGTGTTCCTGTGCTATCCAGGATCTCCAGCACGGAATCAAGGAACCGCGGCGTGCCCATGCGGCGGGATCCGATTTCCACCGTGACGGTCGCTCCGGCCACGGCGGGGAACGAATACACGTCCACGTCGGCGCTCAAGAAGGGGCTGAGGGAAGCGCTGGTGGTGCCGTTGGTGATGGCGGTGGCCGTGGCGACGGTGTCGTTGCGGCTGCCAGCCGATTCGAACGAGTCAAACGTAGGCGGGGTGAGGCCGAGGATGATGTCAATATCTGACGCTGTGGCGCCCGCTGCAACGGCCACCACGGCCGGTAAGTCCACGATTTCCGTCTCAGACTCGCCCGCGCCACTGAAGAACTCGCCAGCCCCGGGCAGGGGGATCTGCTCGCCCGCTCCCGTGTGTGGTGACTCGGCTAGCGGCCCAATGCTGGAGCCGCCCACCCAGTCCGGGTCGAGCGACTCGACGCGCACCGTATAGTTGCCCGGGGGCAGGCCGGGGAGGTCGTACAGCCCGCGGTGCGCCACGACAGCGCTGCCGAAGCCGCTGCGCGGGTGGTTGACCGCAGGGTTGCCTAGGTTGCCGGCGAAAAGATACCCGGAGACGCCGGAGACAATGTTGCGCTTGGATTCGTCCACCCCCATAGTCGCCGGGTCGTCATTCTGGATGGCCAGGACGTTGCCGCCCTGCACGCCCGTGACACCGTCGGAGAAAAAGATTTCACCTGTAATCCTTCCGTGACTGGTGGCAAAGCCTGCGGTCGGGTAAATAAAGGAAATCCAGGCAACGTCATCATGAGCCAAGGTGCGCCCGAAAGGTGTGCCATCGGGTTCGGCCAGGGGAGTGATAACGTTGCCGATGATGCCGGTGATCTCGATCGGGTACATCGTGGGCAGCCCTACGGCATCGTCCAGCCGGTGGCAGGTGAGGAAACTAGCGCGGCAGTGGTTGTTGATCTGGGAATGGCGCAGGCCGAAGAAGTGGCCGAATTCGTGGATGGCCGTAGACTCCATCTGGGTCACGGTGACTTCGACCCCGTCCGAGGGATCGCCGTTAATGGCCTTGCCGTTGAGTAGCCCGCGCCCACTCGTGAAAAAGGGCGTGCCCGTGGTCAAGCTCGGGCCGGCCTGGCCCAGGATGAAGTTGGAAGCTCCCACGCCGAACAGCTCGTCCAGCAAGCTGCCGTCTGCGTCATAGATGACGGGGTTACCGGTGGTGCCCAAGATGCTGAATTCGGCGGCGGTATTCACGTCCCCGTCCGGGACGAGCGCCGCGCTAATTTGGCCGGTGCGCGCGGCGCAGATCGTGGACGTGGCTACCGCATCCCAGACGCCGAACGAGGTCGCGACCAGGGCATTCGCGCCGGCATTGTTCAGCGTGCCCAGCCCGCCACCGTCGGTGGTGTAGGGCACGCATCCGCCGGAGAGGTCCCACTTCATGATCTGCCCCTCGACTTCCCCGAACAGCGGGAACGGTCCGCCGGCCACTACGCCCGGTTCCCCGGCGCGCACCGGAGGGGGAGCCGGGAAGTTCACGATCACCAGCGCCGCCAGCCAGAGGGCCAGCACCAGCTTGAAGCGTCGGGCATTGCGTCTGCGCATAGCCGTTGCTCCTCTCTAGTTCTGCGGCCCGACCAGGGCGCGGATGATGGCTTTGAACTGGTCGTAGGCGATGGGGCCGGAGCGGTGGGCGGCGATGGACTGCTGGGTGGCTTCCTCCAGTTGTGCGGCCAGGCCAGGCGCGCTGGTTTCCAGGCCTTGGAACAGGGCCACATTGCCCACACCGTTCACCACGTACCGGTTGCCGTTGGCGTCCTGCCGAACGCGGAACCGCCCGTATTCAAACCCTGCCGGGCTGGACAGGCCGGCGGTGCTGGGACGCAGCAACAGCAGCACGAGTTCCTGGCCGGGCTCGTACCCCAGCCTGGTCATCACCTCGCGCTGATCCATCACGTACTGCCGGAAGCTGTACTGCTTGCCCGCCTTGCCCTTCAGCACCTCATCCACCTGCAGGGTCACAACGATGGTGTCCAGGTTGTAGTAGTCCGGGTGGCGCTCGGATGCCACGCTCAGCACGCGGCCACGGACGATCAGGTGGGCGTCGCCCACAAGCTGCGCCAGGTTGCGTGGCAGGACGCGAGCGTTCTGCTGGCCCGTCGCGGAAGGAATCCATGCGGCCTGTAAGACGAACAGCAGGGCGACAAAGGCCCGCCGCAGCCGTGACCCGAAACGTGCACTTGGCATGGCAACCTCCTCCTGGTGTTCACCTGGCTGATTCCCGTGGGAAGGATGCAGCAAGTAGAGTTGGTATGAAGCGGCCATGGAGACCCTAGTTCCCCAGCCCAAGCAAGCCTGAACAGGTCTGCTGCGTACTTCTTGGCACGCCCAGAAACGCGCGAAGACTCGCCCGCGGTGCGACGCAAACAACCCGGTACGTTGAGGAAGTTCTTTGCCCCGAGCGGCAGCGCGGGGATGTTAGTAAACAGGGGGAAAAAGTCAAGCGAATTTGCGGCAAAGTACAGCGCCGCGCTGCTGGTTTCGTACGGCATTTCCCGCTATCCGCGCGCAACCCATGGCAGACCATCCTCCCGTTCGCCAACCCGACAGCGGGGCAGAACTTTGCACACTCCGGGGAAAGTGCTGGGGCTTAAACAGGAAGTTCGCAGCAGCATCGGACCAAGGCCCCCACCAGAATGGCTTTCTTTTTAACAGATTGCATCGTGGAGCCACTGGTAGCGGGATTGCTTCCTTCCGGGTGCTGCGCAAGCCAAGCCGGGCCACTGGCTTTATTGGCCTCGCCCTTTGCGCGGAACACGGGAGAGGAATGGACCGATGAAGATGCCGCGCTGGTTGACCGTTCCTGCCGGGGAGTCGCAACTTTCGCTGGCCCTTTGCGTCTCGCTGCTGATGATGGGCCTGATGCTCTGGGCCCTGCTGTGGCAGGCCGACGTCATTGACTACCAGCGGAACATCATCCGCTGGCTGTGGACCGGCCGCTGGGGCAGCTAAGGGTCCTTCCGCTTTGTCCCATTCCTCCGCCAGGGCCCTGTGGACCAGTCGGCCTCACAGGCCTCCCGCGCAGTTCGCCGCAAGCAAGCCATCGTGCCCCTGAGAGTGCGCCCGCCGATTTCGCTTGTCCGCGGTCGTTGAAACTGGTAAGAACCCAGTCTACTCAACGAGCCAGCCCATGCCCGCTCTGACAGGCATTCTCCCCTCCTTTCTGCTTGCCGCTGAGGGCGCGTCGTCTGTGTTCGCGGTGGCATGGGCGGAGAAGCCCGGCCAGGCCTCCGCGCAGCATGGCGACCCGGTGGCTCCCATCCTGCTGGCGCTGGTATTGATTGCGCTGGGTGCGGTGCTGGGCGGGCGCTGGATGCGCAGAATCGGCCAGCCGGCCGTGCTCGGCGAGCTGCTAGTGGGCATGCTGGTGGCCAACGTGGCGTTCTATTTCGGCGAGCCGACCATCACCGTCTTGCGCGAGGGCGAAACGATGAACAAGATGGCGCACACGGCGCTGACCGAGGATCTGAGCGCCGCGCAAGCGGTCCGCAAAGTGATCACCGACCCGGCGCAAGCCGACCGCTTAGCCGCCGTGCTGCGCAGCCCCGTCGGTCCGGTGGCAGTAGCTGTGCACCAGTTTGTGGATCAGTTGTCGCGGATTGCGGTGATTGTCCTGCTGTTCCTGGTGGGTCTGGAGACCAGCGTCCAGGAAATGCGCAAGGTGGGCCTGACGGCGTTCCTCGTGGCTGTAATCGGTGTGGTGTGTCCCTTCCTGCTGGGCGTGGGCGTGGTGCGGCTGCTCCTGCCGGAAGGTCCACTGGAAAAGGACATCTTCATCGGAGCCATCCTGACGGCTACCAGCGTGGGCATCACCGCCCGCGTCTTCCGCGACCTGAAGCAGACGCAGCGCACCGAAGCCAAGATTATCCTGGGCGCGGCGGTGATTGACGACGTGCTCGGACTGATCATCCTGGCGGTGGTCAGCGGGCTCGTGGTCACCGGCGCGGTCAGCCTGCTGGGTGTTTCGCTGACCACGCTAAAGGCGGTAGCTTTCCTAGTCGGCGCCATCGGCCTGGGCACGTGGCTTTCTCCCCGTCTGGTGAAGCGGCTGGCGCGCCTGGACATTGAGAACATCAAGCTTCTGTTCGGCCTGGGCTTCGCCTTCGTGCTTTCCTGGCTGGCCAGCGTGTTCGGCCTGGCCACGATTGTCGGGGCGTTTGCCGCGGGCCTGGTGCTGGAGGAGTTCTTCCTAGACGAACTGAAGGGCCACTCCCTGCGCGACCTGCTCTCGCCGCTTGAGTCGCTGGTGGTGCCTGTGTTCTTTGTTTTGATGGGCTTGCAAGTAAAGTTGGAAACGTTTCTGCAACCCGGCGTCGCCCTGATGGCCGCGCTGCTGACCCTGGCCGCGATCGTCGGCAAGTGGGTCTCCGGGCTGGCCTGCAGCCCGCGGATCGACCGGCTCTCGGTCGGTGTCGGGATGATGCCGCGCGGCGAGGTGGGCTTGATCTTCGCCAGTATCGGCAAGGGCCTGGGCGTGGTCAGCGACGCAGTGTTTTCCGCCGTGGTGATCATGGTTATGGTCACCACGCTGCTCACTCCGCCGCTGCTGAAGGTTACCCTGGCGCGCAGCGCCCGCAGAGCCGCCTGAGACCGCTCCGCTTCCCGCCGCGATGTGCTGGCACGAAGGAGAACTCTCCTGGATGAGCTTCTACCGACCGCATGACGAGGCGGGGCCGAGGGGTTTGTGATTAGGCCGGGGCAGGCTTTTCGCCCTTGGCGAAGCCGGGGGCGGGCTTGGGCTCGGCGCGCGGGACGGGGGCCGGCTCCCGGGCCGGTACGGGAGTAGGCCCAGGCGGCGGAGCCTGGCTGCGTTCGGGCAGCGGCTTGCCCTCGATGACCAACCGGATTTCATGGGCATCGAGGACTTCGCGTTCCAGCAGGGTCTGCGCCACGCGGTCCAGGGCGTCGCGATGGGTCACCAGGATGTCGCGGGCACGGTTGTAAGCCGTGGTGACAATGCGCTTGACTTCCTGATCGATGCGGATGGCGGTGTCTTCCGAGTAGTCGCGGTGCTGGGCGATTTCGCGGCCGAGGAAGATGGCTTCTTCTTTCTGGCCGAAGGTGATGGGGCCCATGTCGCTCATGCCCCACTCGCAGACCATTTGCCGGGCGATCTCCGTGGTGCGCTCGAGGTCGTTGCCCGCGCCGGTAGTGAGCTTGCCGAGAGCAACTTCCTCGGCTGCACGGCCCCCCATCAACACGGCGAGCTGGGCCTCTAGGAATTCTTTCGTGTAGGTGTGTTTGTCGTCTATGGGCAGTTGCATGGTGACGCCGAGAGCCATGCCGCGGGGGATGATGGTGACCTTGTGCAGCGGATCCGCTCCGGGCACCATGGCCGCAACAAGGGCGTGTCCCGCCTCGTGGTAGGCGGTGTTCCGCTTTTCCTCCTCGGAGAGGATCATAGACTTGCGCTCGACGCCCATCAGGACCTTGTCCTTGGCCATCTCGAAGTCGGCCATGGCCACACCCTTGCGGTTCTGCCGGGCGGCCCACAGCGCGGCTTCGTTCACCAAGTTAGCCAGGTCCGCGCCGGAGAATCCGGGCGTGCCGCGGGCGATCACAGAAAGGTCCACGTCATCTGACAGCGGCACCTTGCGCGTATGCACACGGAGGATTTCCTCGCGGCCGCGCACGTCGGGCCGCGGCACCACGATGCGCCGGTCAAACCGGCCGGGCCGCAGCAGGGCCGGGTCCAGCACGTCGGGACGGTTCGTGGCAGCAATCAGGATGACGCCTTCGTTGGATTCGAAGCCGTCCATTTCCACCAGCAGCGCGTTCAAGGTCTGCTCGCGCTCGTCGTGTCCGCCACCCAGCCCGGCGCCGCGGTGCCGGCCCACGGCGTCAATCTCGTCAATGAAGATGATGCAGGGCGCGTTTTTCTTGCCCTGTTCGAACAGGTCGCGGACGCGGCTGGCCCCCACGCCGACGAACATCTCGACGAAATCCGACCCGGAAATCGAGAAGAACGGCACGTTGGCTTCGCCGGCGATGGCCCGCGCCAGCAGCGTCTTGCCGGTCCCCGGCGGGCCCACCAGCAGCACGCCCTTGGGAATGCGCCCGCCCAGGCGCTGGAATTTCTGCGGGTCCTTCAGGAAGTCAATGATTTCCTGCAGCTCTTCCTTGGCCTCCTCAATTCCGGCCACATCCTTGAAGGTGGCCTTTTTCTGCTGCGGGGTCAGCAGGCGCGCGCGCGACTTGCCGAAACTGAGAGCTTTGTTTCCGCCCGCCTGCATCTGGCGGATCATCACGATCCACAACCCGGCAATCAGCAGCAGCGGCGTCAGGTTCACCAGGATGTTCCACCATTCGGCCCGGCTGACCTCCTTGATATGCACGGGAACGTTCTTGGCCTGCAGGGCCCGCGAGATATCGTTCAGCCCTTCCTTCCAAACCTTCAGGGTGAACTTGCCGGCCGGCTCGCGGTATTCGCCCTTTAGTTCAGCGCTGATGGGCGAAAGGTGAATGGTTACTTCCTGGACGTTGCCTCGTTCCACTTGGGCCAGGAATTCGGTCAGCGTCTGCTCGCGCTCCCGGGCCGATTGCCCGCCGCTGGAGGCCATCTTCCACAAAAGGAGCGCCAGCAGCACCATGAAGATCCAGAACACGATTGTGCGTGCCGCGGAATTCACCGATTCCCCCGCTGATTTCGACCCTGCCGGCGGCGCTGCGGCGCTGCGGCCCGGCGGCGCTCAGCCACTACGCCCACAAACGCCAGATTCCGGTACAACCCACGCCGGTCCGAGAGCCCATACCCCACCAAGTAGTTAGATGCGGACCGGAAGCCAAAGTAATCAGGGTGTACATCCACGCGACGCCCCGCCGGCTTGTCCACCAACACCGCCAAACGCAGCGAACGCGGCCGGGATTCCAGCAGCCGCTTGATCAGGAAATCGTGAGTGACACCGGACTGCAGTACCGTGTCCACCACCAGCACGTCACGCCCGTGCAACTCCGGCACGGGCGTGAAGAAAATCTCTCGTCCCTCGCACCCCTCCACGGGCACGTCGCGCATCTCCACGCGAACGAAACTGCACACGGTCGCGCAGGTCATCCGCCGGAGCAGATCGGAGGCGAAGACGACGGCATTGTCCATCAGGGCGATCACGTGCACCAGGCGCCCGGCATAAGCCCGCGAGATGCGGCGGCCCATCCGAGTCACTTCCCGCGCTACCCGTCGCTCGGAATAAACCACTTTCGGTCGAGCGGTCACACCGTTTCCTCGTCAATCAGCACGCCGATGCGCGTTCCAGCCCCGGCGGCGAACTCTTCGGCCGGGGGCCAGCCGCGAACCCAAACCACTTGCCCGGCGCTGGTCAGCACCGGCCAGCCCGACCGCTCCCGGGCGCCAATCCGTCTCTCTACAAACAAGCGTTTCAGCTTCCTGGCGTGCCGGCGACCCCGTGGCCGATACACATCCCCCGGTCTCCAATTGCGGAGGACAAGCGGCCCGCGCAGCCGGTCCCGGTCGAGCGCGTCGCCTGCATTTCTAGTGTCGCTCCGCGCTGCGGGCCAGTCAATCACTTTCAGGCTGAAGCGGCGCCCGATTTCCGGAACGGTAACAGCCTCTGTGCCTTGCTCCGGCAGATCCACTTCATATTCGTACGCATCCGGAGTCGACGGGATTTCCGCCAGCCCACCGCCATGCGGCGCAGCCGAGAACACCAGGCGGTCAAACCGCCGTTCCACAACGACCCCGGGCAGCTCAATGCGATGGCCGCTGGCGGACAAGGCAGCCAGGTGAAACACCTGCTCGACGTGCCGCGCTGTGAAGCGCTGCCGATCGCCTTTCACCGTGGCCAGGATGCGGCGGACCAGCCGGCTGCCCACAGCGCGCAGACCCTCCTCTTCAACTTGGGGAACCTGACCGGACTGGGCCCAGCGCCACGGCTCCAGCAAATCGGGGACAGAAATCTCCAATCCCGATTCCACCGGCGAAACCAGCCGCTCGAAGCACTCGTCAATCAGCGCCGACCAGAAGGCTTCATCTTCCCTGGCGCGTCGGGCCAACCCGACCAAATGTTCCACGGCGTTCGGCTGGAAATCACGTTCCAGCACCGGCAAGAGTTCGTGTCGGATGCGAACCCGCAGCCGCGTAGCATCCAGGTTCGTCACGTCCTCGCGCCACGGCTGGCTGCGAGAAGCAAGATACTGGCGCAGTTCCTGGCGGCGAAGGCCCAGCAGTGGCCGGACCACGCCACCACGCGTCGGGTAGATTCCTGCTAGCCCCGCCAAGCCGGTGCCCCGCAGCAGATTCGCCAGCACAGTCTCGGCTTGGTCATCCGCCGTGTGGGCTACCGCTACGCGACTGGCCCGTCCTTCGGCCACCATGCGGTCAAAGAACTCGTAGCGGAGGCGCCGGGCCGCATCCTCCAGATTCCAGCCCTTCTGTTTGGCGATGGCCGCGACGTCCGCACGGCCCGCCTGAAACTCCAACCCAAGCTGCTCCGCCAGTCCAGCCACAAACCGTTCGTCTTCGTCCGCCTCGGCGCGGAGTTGATGGTTGAAATGCGCTACGAGCAACGTGATGCCGAGCTCCCCGCGGAGCTCCTCGAGCAACCGCAGCAGCGCCACGGAATCGGCCCCGCCGGACACCGCAGTGGCCACGCGGTCTCCCGCGCGCACCATTCGCTGGCCTCGCATCGCGTGGAGGACTCTTTCGAGAAGCGCGGACCTACGAGCTGCTCTCATGGCCTAGCTATTTCATGTTAGCAATGGCGTTCGGCGGGCACAATGCGTCTCAGACGCTGGCCGGGCGTGCGGGCTTGGCGAGAGGGCACCTTGGTAGGCTGTTGCCCGTTGAGGACCACGGGCAAACGGGGAAGCAGGCGGAGGGTCAGAGCCGAGCTGTGGACTGCTGCGCCATCAGTTCGCGATTGTGCGCAATTCTGCGATCCAGGGCCACTGCCGCAAAGTAGGTGCAACCAGCGCGTTCGCGCTCCGCCCAGGTGGCTGCACCGGGCACCAGCCATCGCAGCACGCCCAGCAAGCGGTAGTAGCTCTTCACCGCGCGGATCCGCCCTCCGTCGTTACCAGGTTCCGGGCACAGCCCCACAAGGACGAGCACGCGATCGAAATCATCGCCCGCCATGAGTGTACCTCGCATGCCGATGACGTCTCGTGCCTCCTCCGAGAGCTCATACTTGCGGCAGGCAGCAACCAGGGATCGGCAGTAGAAGAAGAAGAACTGCAGAAACGCAGCGACAGAAACAACGAGGATGAGCGCGGCCATCATCGCCGCGCTGTTGCCACGCGCGCCGGGGCCAGCCGCGCTTCCTCAGGGACACGGGTGAAGGTGTAGGCCCACGCCAGCGGCAGCCACGCCCCTACGAGCGGGGAGACCCACCGCAACACGGAGTATTCCGGAAAAAGGTTGTGCAGCGCGTAGGCGCTGGCATAGGCGCTGAAGAAGATGCCAAGGGAAAGCACCAGGTGCACGATGCGTGTGCGCGTCTCCTGCAGCTTCAGCACGGCGCCCCACAACAGGTAGGTCAGCACGAGCCCCACGAAGTAAAGGTTCTGCGACAACTCAACGACAAACCGGCTGGTCAGGTGGTCCTTGTGCTCCTGGACGACCAGGTAAGAGAAGACCGCCGTGCCAGCCAGCAGAAGCACGGCTCCAACGCGCAGGTACCGGCTCACCTGCATCTCGCCGAACACCTGCTGGTAAAGAGCCATGATGACCAGGAAAAGCAAGACGGTTAGCAGGCTATCGGAATAATAGTAGTAGTAGCGATAGGCCAGGGAGGCGTAGCCGAACTTGGTGATTACCAGATACTGTCCAGCGGTAACCACAGCAGTGGCTAACATGTACAAATTCAAGGAGAAGTACCGCAGGAACTGCCGTCGGAAAAGCGCCAACACCACCACGCAGGCTTCCAAGAGGAAGCTTGTCAGCCAGAAGAAGTAATCGACCGGGCCAAGCATAAGCTTGAGTGCCCGGCTCGGCCCCTTGCCCCGTTCGCTACCTCGTGCCTCTCGCTACCCGGCTATCTGCTCCAGGGAAGCGGCGGCACGGGCCCTCCGGTGTGCCACGGGAGCGGCGGCACCGGACCACCCGTATGCCACGGCAGAGGCGGCACCGGACCACCCGTGTGAGCAACCCACGGAAGCGGTGGCACCGGTCCACCGGTGTGGGCGACCGTGGCGCTGGCAACCGTCATGTTGCGCAGCGTCATGGCGCCAACCAGTAACAAAAGCACTAGAACGACAGCTTTCGACCACTTCTGCATTTGCCTCCTCCGACGAGGAGTGTTACTGCGCCGGAGGAGTATAGGCGGTCGAACGCCGTTGCCAGGGGCTCCCTAGGAGCTTGTGTCCAAAGGGTAAACACCCCGGTGCCGCTGGCGGGGGCCAGCCGTGCGATTCAATTGTCAGCCGCAGGGTAGGGCTGGGCCCTGCCGTGGTCAACGGTACGTTCGTACTACGGGGCGCCCACAGTCCTCCGTTGACAAACAGCCATGCCAGAACGGGCCGTCGAAGCAGCCCCCGCGGTTGACGCTCAGGGGTGAGGCTAGCGACGTGCCGGTCTTTGGCGCCTGGCCTGCAAGACGTCATTCCGAGGCCGCTTCGGCGACCCAAGAATCTCTACGTGACGGTACTGGGCACGCGAGGTCCTGCTGGCTGCTCAGCCGCAGCGAGGTCAGGGACGTATCCGTCGTCTTGATGATCGTCTGCGTGGCGCGCACTTCGTTGCCCACCTCGGTCTGCTGCTGCCGCAGATCGCTCTGCTGCTGCTTGATACGGGTGATTTCGGTTTCGAGCGCGTTCACCTTGTCGCCCAACTGGCTGAGCTGAGCCTGGAGCTGAGTGAGCTGGGCACTGAGCTTGCCGAATTCCTCGATCAGATACTGGTGCAGCACGAGGTCTTTCGGCTGTCTTTTCTGCTGCGCAACTGTCGGGGGAGCGCTGAGCCCGAGAAGCGCGATGACTGCCCATGCAACACGGTGCATCGGAGCCCTCCTCGATGGTTCAAGGCCGGGTCAGCGTTTCCTTGAGCGCCACGGTCTGGTTCTCTTCCACAACGATGGTCCTGCGCACCACCGCGTAGCCTTTCAAGTACAGCGTCACGGTGTACTGCCCGGGATTCAATTCTAGTTTGAACGGCGTCTTGCGTCCGGTATTTGTCCCGTCCACCAGGACGTCGGCGCCGAGCGGCACGGTGCGCACGTCCAGCCAGCCAACACCCCTGCGCCGCTCGGCCAGTTGCACATCCAGTTGCTGAACCGCGTCTTCCTGGATCTGGACGGACCGCTGGGCATCCTGGTAACCCGTTTTCTGCAGCGTGATGGTGTAGCTGCCGGGGGCCAGCGGCACCTTCGTCGGAGTCTGCTCCGCGTGCTTTCGCCCGTTGATGTACACGTCGGCTTTTCCGGGCCGGCTGGTGACGTACACGCCGGAGCTCAGAGGCTCGAAGTTGAGTTGCAAAGGGGTGATTCTGTCCGCGCGGATCTGAACTGTCCGGCGCTCTGTGCGAAAGCCCGCCCTAGTCACTTCCAGCTCGTAGCTGCCGGGCGCCAAGTCTTCAAACCGGCAGGGGGTCCTGCATTCGAGGACCTGGCCCTGCGGGCTCTTCAGCCGAGCGCGCGCGCCGCTCGCATCCGTCAGCACTTCCAATTCGCCCTTGCCCGGCGCAGTCCGCGGCCTTTCTTCTTCGGCGGTTTCCGCGCGGAAAACCTGCGTACGATCCGTATAACGAAGCGCGCGCAGCGCATTGCGCATGCGCTGGCGCTCCTCAGCCGTCAGCCGCCCGGTGAGCACCAAGCGCTGGCCCGCCATTTCCACTTGCACGCGCCCAGCCAGCCCGGCCTGCTCCAGGTTCTTTTCCGCCCCCATCTTCGGCGTAACTAGCCCGGACGGCGTCGGGGAGACCGGTTCTTTCACCACGGGGGGCGGCGCGCCCTTGGTTTCTTCGGATCTTAAAGTCGCTTCACCGGACGTGCCTGGCGGCGACACTCTACTCCCGATAGCCGTTTCCGCCGGCCTGCCCTTCTCGGGCGGCAGAGAGGCCTCGCGCACTGCAGCAGCGTCGCCACCCATCAGCTTCTGAATCCGCGGCCAGAAGAAGTAGCCCGCGCCGCTGAGGGTAGCGATCACCAGAATCAGCGTTACCCAGAACGCGGTGTTGCGCCGGGCAGGCTCGGCAGCCGGGCGAGCCGCGGCTGCTGCCAGGGGCTGCCGGGGCCGGACGGTTGCGGGTTCCGCCGGACGTTCGCGCGACGAGGCCTGTGTGCTTCGCTGCGGAAGAACGACCGTAGCTTCCAGGCCGGCGCCCAGCTCGCGATAGTTGCGCAGGGCCTCGAAAAACTCCCGGCAAGTCTGGAAGCGGGCTTCCGGCTCCTTGGCCAGCGCCCTGGTCACTGCCTGGCTCAGGCCAGGGTGGATCGAGGCGTCCAATTCGCGCGGCTGGATGGGCTCCTGGTTCACGATCCGGTAGATGACCGTGGTGATGTTCTGTCCGGCGAAGGGCTTCTCCCCGGTGAGCAGCTCATAGAGGATCACGCCCAGGGAAAAAATATCCGAGCGTCCGTCCACCAGCTTGCCCTTGACCTGCTCCGGCGACATATAGCTGGGCGTGCCGGCCACCTGTCCGGTCTGCGTGGTGCCGAGCGAAAGAATCTTGGCCAGACCGAAGTCCGCGATTTTCACCAAGTCGCCGGAACAAATCATGAGGTTGGCGGGCTTGATGTCGCGGTGCACGACGTTGTTCTGGTGGGCATACTCGAGCGCGGCGCAAGCCTGCTCCATGATGCGCATGATGCGCGGCAGCGGGAAGACCTGCTTGCGATCCAGCAGCGACTGCAGGCTGGAGCCTTCCACAAACTCCATGGTGATATAAAACTGGCCCTGATCTTCGCCCGCGTCGTAGACGACGACAATGTTGGGATGAGTTAGCCGGCCAGCGGCCCGGGCTTCGGCCTGGAATCGCGCCACCAGCTCTTCGCGCGAGAGGCCTGTGCCAGCCTCGGATAGCTGCATGAGCTTGACGGCGACGGTGCGGCCGATGACCGGGTCGTGACCCTTGTAGACCACACCCATCGCGCCGCGGCCCACTTCCTGCAGCAACTCATAGCGGCCTGCTTTTGACGGCCCCATCGGTCTGGATCCCTCCTGCGAGCCAGCGACCCGCAAACGGGGGCGGGGCGAACCCACGGGACCAACTCAATTTTCCGTGGCCCCACAATAGCCCTCTACGCGCAGGGCGTCAACACCTGCGCGGCGAAGCCTCCGAACTCAAGACGAGGAAAACAGCGCAGCGGGGGCCGGTCAGGCCCAGGTTAGTCACTGGAGTGCTGCGGCGAGCTTGTGCCGCCCGATTTGTCCCTTCTTGCCCACTCGGGAGGCAGGGCTCTGCTGTTGAGAGGCCAGGCGGGAAGATTGGTGCCGGCGGTGGGACTCGAACCCACGACCTAGGGATTATGAGACCCTCGCTCTACCTCTGAGCTACACCGGCGGGAGCCAAGGCACGTCCGCCCCGACAGAAAGCCTCTGCCCGGGACACAACCCACAAACTTGATGGTACGGAGTGGCCCGAGGAGGTGTCAAGGGTGAGGCCGCGCAAGTCACGAAGGGTGCGCAAGAAAACAAAAGATCACGCAGAGAACCCAAGGAGCACAGGGGTGGCAGGGGTTTCCCGCAATCCGGCTTCTGGCCGGCTTGTGGCAGCGACTGCCCGCCCCACCGAACAGAGATTCGCCGGCAAAAGGCCAGCGTTACCTAAAGCCTGCCGGCAAAGATGGCGGCGGTACAGGAATGCGCTTGACGGCAGATGCGAGCGAGAGGCTCCGTCACGCGGAGCGCAGCGGCTATCAACCTTGCCCCGAAGCCGCCTGATAAGCGAACAGCGCCCCGAGGATCGCCAGGATGCTTGTTTCCGCACCCCAGCCACGCTCCCCGTAGAGATACGCGGCTGCGCCGAAGGCCACAACCGCCAGGACGCCGCGTATCCACCGTCGAAGCGAGCGAGCGCTCATGGCGGTTACATTCTAGCAGAATGCGCGACGTCCCCGCGGCAGGCTACTTCACCAGATGGTATTTCGTCTGACGGCGGAGAACCCATTCGATCTTTTCGCCCGCGAGCGCGGCGTCTTCTTCCTGGCCGACCCAAAGTTCCTGGCCGCCCCACTCGGCCACAGGCGTACGCGCGGCAAGCTCGATGGAAAACCACGTGTTGGGCAGCACGGGCACGTCGCCGCGGCCGGGTACGCCCTGCTGGCGATCCCACAAGCCGATGAGCGGACCGGCACCGTGGCCGTGGTCGCCAATGGGATGCGTGTACACCGAGCCATGGATTCCCGCCGCCTTCATCGCGGCCAGGGCATCGGCTAGAATCTCGTTGCCGGAGCGGCCGGGCCGCAAGCGTTCCAGGACGATGTCCTGCAGGCGGTTCGTAATCTCGAGTGCCTTGCGGATGCCGGCGGGCGGCTCCGCTTCGCCCGGGCGCAGGACGTAGCCCATGTGCTGCGTATCGGTGGCCAGTCCCATCAGCGTCACGCCGAAATCAACATGCAGCACGTCGCCGCGTTCAATGACCACGTTTTCCCGCTGGGCAATGGGCGAGTCCGGTTGCACTCCCTGCCGCTGCACGCGCACCGTGGGATGGAACCAGGTGCCGAACCCCAGTTCATGCGTCTGCTGACGCAACCACCACACCACATCCGTGTTGGTCGTGGTGCCTGGCTTGATGACTTCGCTCGAGAAAGCCCGCGCGATCAGGCTGTGCACAGTTTCCGTCATCTGGCGATAGATGGGGAGCATTTCCGGCAGGCGAATGGAGATGTATTCTACCGGCAAGTTCTCCGCCCGGACCAAGCGCGAAACCCACTTCGGGCCGAGGGCATCCTCAAGCGCTTCGCGCTCACCGGCCGAAAGCCCGTCGGAGAACGCATGTGTGCGCGAGACGTTCACGGCAATGGTTGCCGGATTGCGCTCCTCGATGAGCTTGCGCAGCAACACCCACTGCCCCTGGCCCCATAGCTCGCGGTTCTCCACTTCCGGATCGCGGTACACGGTATACAGCCCGCCGTTCGATCCGCCGCCCAGCGCCAGTCGCTCGACACCTTTCTCGTCTCCACGGTCAAAGAAGACGTAAATCGTTCGGCGGCGCGCGGCAAACACGGTCGGGGAGACCAGCGCGAAAAATGCAGGGTCTTCGTTGTACTCGCGGCAGATGACCAGCCACATCGCGATGCCGTGCTTGCGCAGCAGCGCCGGCAGAACGCGTTCGAGTCGGAGCTTCAGCCATTCCTGCCGGACTTTGGCCTGCTCGCGCAGGGAAGGCATGGGGTTGCGCGCCGGCGGAACCGTCCCACCGCGGGGCGCTGCGCCGACGCCGAGCAGCAGCAAACCCAGGCCCAGCGTGCAGAGTCGCACTGCCATCGAGAACCGATGCATGACGGGCACCTCCCGGTTGAACCACTTGCATCGAAGGGCCAATTACTGCGCGGATGGCCGGTCCCGGTCAACCATTTTCGCGCGGGCATCGGGCCGGGGCGCCGTTGCTATAATGGCAGAGTTCGCTGAGGCTTCGGCAGCGAAGATGGCTACCTTTTACATCAAGAATTTCGGTTGTCGCGCGACGCAGGCGGACGCCACAGCCATTGAGTGGCAACTGCTGGAGGCCGGCCAGAGGCGCGCCGCAGCGTGCGAGCAGGCTGACTTGCTCGTGATCCACACCTGCACGGTAACCGCCTCGGCCGATGCACAAGCCCGCCAGGCCATTCGCAGTCTCCATCAGAAGAACCCCCGGGCGCGCATCCTGGTGACGGGCTGCTACGCGCAGCGCGCTCCGGAAGAGTTGGCGGCCATCGAAGGCGTCAGTTGGGTGGTCGGCAATTCGCACCAGAAAGACATCGGGCTGCTGCTCGGAACAGCCACAGGGGAGGCAAGGACGGATATCGTTCCGTTGATGCAACTCAACAGCGCGTCATCGCCGGCGGGCCGCCTGGGCGAGGTTCTGGCCAGCAACATCTCTGAATGGACGGAGGTTCGACTGGCTCCCGCGGAAGCGGCCGGCGACCGCACGCGCCCGGTGCTGAAAATCCAGGACGGCTGCAACCACCGCTGCGCGTACTGCGTGCTCCCGTTTGTGCGCGGCAGGAGCCGCAGCCTGCCTCCAGAGCAGGTGCTCGGGGAAATCCGTCGCCTTGTGGCCTGCGGGTACAAGGAAGTCGTTCTGAGCGGGATCAATCTGGGCAGCTACGGTCGCGACTTGGTTCCGCGCGTCGAACTGGTGGCGTTGATCCGCCGCGTTCTGGAAGAAACGCCGCTGGAACGACTGCGCATCAGCTCGCTGGAGCCCATGGACGTCACGCAGGAGCTGGTTGAGCTAGTCGGCTCAACCGGGCGGCTGGCGCGGCACTTCCACGTTCCGCTGCAGTCCGGCTCGAACCGCGTCTTGGCCCGGATGCATCGCTGGTATCGCGCGGCGCACTATGCCCGGCGTCTTGAGCTGATCCGCGAACGGCTGCCCGGGGCCGGAATCGGCGGAGACGTGATTGTCGGCTTCCCCGGCGAGACTCCTGCCGACCACCAAGCCACCCTGCGGCTCATCGAGCATTTGCCCTTTACGTATCTGCATGTCTTCCCGTTTTCGCCGCGCCCCGGAACGGCTGCGGCCACGATGCCCGACCAGGTGCCCCCGGCGGTCATCAAGCAGCGCAGCAAGGAACTGCGCGCGCTGGCCGCGGCCAAAGCAGCAACGTTTCGCCAGGCTCAAGTGGGAAGGACGCTGCGCGTGCTCACGCTGAAAGGAATTCACGAGGACGATTCGGGCACGCGGACAGAGGCGATCAGCGACAACTACTTGAGGGTGCGGCTGGCAGGCGCTTGGCCTGCCCAGCAGTTCGTGGATGCGCGCATCACGGCCGACGCCGGTACGCACCTGCTGGCCCGGCAGTCCCTTTCCGCGCTACCAGATAAGTCGTAGTTTTCCGGGCCTGGTCTTCGCAGAGGTAGACATAGTCCTTCCGGCCCAGGAACCACAGGTCCCTGTCCTGATCATCGTGCTCGCAGGGTCGGCCAAACAGCGGTTTTCGCTCAACTCCGAGCTTGAACCCCTCGACGGTTCTTATGGCCACCCGGAAGGTAGCAGTGCGGTTACACCCAATCCGGTCAGTTTTCCAAGATGACCTGGGCGAGGGCCGTGGCGCCATCGTGGGTGATGGACACAGCCACGTGCTTGACGCCGAGCTGGTCTGCGATTTCGCGGGCGCGCCCGAGCAGCCGTATGGTCGGCTGGCCGCTCGACCGGCGCAGCACTTCGATATCTACCCAGCGCACGCCGCGCCGCCAGCCCGTGCCCAAAGCCTTCATGGCCGCTTCCTTGGCCGCGAAGCGCCCGGCGTAACGCTCGTAGCGGTTCTTGTGGCTTTCGCAGTAGGCGACTTCCTCGGCGGTGAAGACGCGCCGCAGAAAAGCCTCACCGTGGCGCAGGATGGCCTGCTCGATGCGGCTGACTTCGGCAATATCCACGCCCAAGCCGACAATCATGGTCCCCTCGGTCGCTCCAGCAGCGCCCCGGGGTGGCCAGCGCTGTTTGCGACGGTTCGCTACGCCGTCCAGGCCGCTCGCCCGGCCGGACTCAAGAAGAGCCCGTTGCACGCCGCAGAATCATTATACTCCCCTCGATTTCCGGCGGGCGCAGCAGGCGCGTCCTATCCGGGAACTGCTGCTCCGTTCCCCGGACGGATGGCGGAGAAATGCGATAGAGTGAGTGCTCGATGAAGACCACGGGTAAGCCTGGGGCCACAGCGGACTGCGTTGCGCCGCCCGGGTGGTCAGCACTGCGCGCGGATGGCGTGCAGGTGCTGCGTGCCCAGGCGCTGCAGCAGCTCGACTGGCTGGTGCACGGGTTCAGCATGCGGCCGGGGGGAACCAGCAGCTTGAAGGGTGAGCGCGTCCTGAACCTGGGCTACACGCGCTGGGACAGCTCGCATCACGTGGCTGCCAATCGCCTGCTCCTGCTGGGCGTTCTGGACGCGGCCGGGATGCAACTGGTCACGCTGCGGCAGACGCACTCCGACGGGATTCATATGCTGACTTGCGCGCCGGAGCATGCGCTGCGCGGAGACGCAGCGGCGACGCGGACCCCTGCTCTGCTGCTGGCCGTGGGCACGGCGGACTGCGTGCCGGTTCTTTTGGCGGACACCAGGCATCACGCTGTGGCTGCGGTGCACGCTGGATGGCGCGGCACGCTCAAGCGCATTGCCGCGAAGGCCATCGGCCGGATGCGCATGGAGTTCGGCACGCTGCCGCAAGATGTGCTGGCGGCACTGGGGCCGGCGATCGGCCGCTGCTGCTATGAGGTTGGCCCGGAAGTGGCGCGGGCCTACGCAGGGCAGTTTGCCCAGGCGCGCGAATGGTTCGACGGGCCCTTTGACGCGCTGGCCAGCGGCGCAGAGCCGACACCGCTACGGTGGCTCTCGATGGCCCCGCCGGGACACACCCCGCCGCCCGCTCGGGTCCGGCTGGACCTGGCCGCAGCGAACCGCTGGCAGTTGGTGGACGCCGGCGTCCCGCCCGCGCAAATCTTCACCACGAACTTCTGCACGGCCTGTCGCACCGATCTGTTCTTCAGCTATCGCCGCGAAGGCGCGGATACGGGCCGCCTGCTGGGCGTCATCGGCATTCGCAAGTAGTGCAGCGCCTGACCATCGCCCGGGACTTTCCCTGGGTCTTTGCCATCGAGCGCGCGGAACTGGCGTCCCGGCAAGGCGAGCCCTGCACGCGGAAGCCGCGCTCGATCTTCGTCCTGGAGAAGGAAGCCCGCCGCTGGTGGGTCGTGGCGCACAGCCTGAGTGCGCGGCGCGAGCGCCCGGGAAGCTAGGCGGGGAACCGCACGAGGGATGAGACCGATGCAGTTGCAATGGAGGCGAGCTGGCCACAGGCAGCGAGGATGTCCTGTCCACGGGAGCAGCGCACGAAGGCAGGCACGCCTTTTTCCGCGAGGATGCGGCGAAACTCTTCGACGCGCTCCGGCTCCGGCCGCCGGTAGGGCAGGTCTCCGGGATTCCAGGGGATCAGGTTAACCTTGGCGCGAAGCTGGCCGATCAGTCGGGCCACTCGCCGCGCATCTTCCGGCAAATCGTTGAACCCGCCCAGCAGGACGTATTCGAACGTCAGCCGCTCCCAGGAGCGCAGGGGATAGCGTCGGCAAGCGTCGAGCAGCGCGGCCATCGGGTATTTGCGGTTGACGGGCATGATCTGGTTGCGCTGCTCATCGTTCGACGCGTTCAGGGACACAGCCAGCTTCGGCCGCACCTTTTCCGCGGCCAGCCGCTCGATGCCCCACACAATGCCGCTCGTCGAGAGCGTGGCGTGCCGCGGGGAAACTCCGACGCCGTAAGGGTCGAGCAGGATGCGCAGCGCGGCCATCACCGCGTCGTAGTTCAACAGCGGCTCGCCCTGGCCCATCAAGACGACGTTGGTCCGCGGACGCAGCCCCCGCCGGCCTTCCAGCGCAACAAACACCTGGCCGAGGATTTCACCCGCGGTCAGGTTGCGGATCAAGCCGAGCGTCGCCGTCAGGCAGAAACTGCAATTCACCGGGCAGCCGGCTTGCGTGGAAATGCAAATCGTCTGGCGATCGTTCTCCGGCATGAACACGGCTTCGACTCTGGCGGGCTTGGCCCGGGGGTCGCCCGAGGAAGCCAATTCGAGCAGGTAGCGCTGGGAGCCGTCCACGGAAGCATAGCAACGGAAAACGCGAGGCCAAGTGAGTGTTGTGCGCTCGGCGAGCCGCTCGCGAAACCTTTTCGGCAGGGTGGTCATGCTGTCGAGCTCGCGCCGCCGCTGCGCATAGAGGGCGTGATAGAGCTGGCTGCCCCGGTAGGCCGGCTCGCCCAGGGACACCGCAAGCTCGCGCAACTCGGCAAGGGATCGGCCCAGCAGCTCGACCTTCATAGAAACTGCCCTTCCTCATCATAGCATCGCGCCAGTGACAAACCTGCTGTTGCCTGGGCGCCGAGGGCGGCTATAATTCCGCCCCGCAGGGCGGGCGAAAGGGGCGCCGACGATGATGAAGCACATGGCCATCCAGGACTGGGTTCAGGCACTGGCGGCGATCCCCGCACGCGAGTTCACCGTTGAGAATGTCCTGGGCTTTCTGAACCAGCACGCGGTCCGCCCCGAAACCATCCACCCGTACTGCTATTTTTCCCGGGGGAACTACACCCGGAACCTGATCTTCAAGAGCGAGCTGTTTGAGTTGCTGGCCATCTGCTGGGAAGTCGGCCAGGCCAGCCGCATCCACAACCACCGCGACCAGAACTGCTGGATGGTGGCCGCGCTCGGCCGGCTCCGCGTGCAGAACTTTCGCGTGGAGGACCGTAACCCCACCCGGGGAACTTGCCGGCTGGTGCCCACCGCCTGCGTTGACATGGAACCTGGCCAGTCCACAGCGGTCAACCCCGCCGAGCCGGTCCACCAGGTGTTGAACCTGGCCGAGTTCAACCAGCGGGCCATCAGCCTGCATATCTATTCGCATCCCTTCGACACCTGCGAGGTGTATTCCGCGCAGCAAGGTACTTACTTCGACGTGCCGCTGCACTACACCAGCGAGTACGGCCGGCTGAACCCGGAGGAGAAGCTCCTGTAGCCCCGGGCACCGGCCAGCCCACCGGAGGCGGTCTACAGACGCGCCCGCGACAGCCAAGAGGCTTAGTGCGAGGCCCCCGAAGCGCTTTTCGCTTTCAGGGGTGGGGCGTAACTTTTTGAAACTACGAATTTTAGAATCCTATTGACCCGCAGCGTCCGCGCATCTAATAACCTGTAGGCGGCGCATACGGCCCCCGGAACCCTGCAGACCCGGGAATCCACTCTACCTGTCGAGCTCGGCCGTTGCCCGTCGCCTGGTCAGGAAGCACCATGGTCGGCGAGACTTGCCAGATCCAGAAGGAAACTTTGCCCAACGGCCTGGTGGTGATCACCGAGCCGATGCCCCAGGTGCGCTCGGTTTCAGTGGGGATTTGGATTCGCACCGGGTCGCGCCGGGAACCGCCCGCCTGGAGCGGCATCTCCCACTTCATCGAGCACATGGTCTTCAAGGGCACGGCACGGCGCACGGCCGAAGAGATCGCCCGCTCGGTGGACTCCGTGGGCGGGATGCTGGACGCCTTCACGGCCAAAGAGATGATCTGCTTCAACGTGAAGGTGCTTGACCAGCACCTTTGCGAGGCCTTCGACGTGTTAGCGGATCTGGTGCTCCGGCCCCTATTCGCCGAAGAAGACATCGCCAAAGAGCGCCAGGTGGTGCTCGAAGAAATCAAGATGGACCAAGACAACCCGGAGTACCTGGTCCACGAGATCTTTACGGAGAACTTCTGGTGGGGCCACCCGCTCGGCCGGCCCATCCTGGGGACGCGCGAGACGGTCAAGCGCTTCAACCGGGAGGCCCTCTGCGACTACTTCCATCGGTGGTACGCGCCCAACAACATGGTCATCACCGCCGCGGGCAACCTAGAGCACCGGCAAGTGCTGAACCTAGTGGCGACGCAGTTCGCTGACCTGAAGCCCGCGCAGGACGGCCTGAGCGAAACTACTCCCAGGCCTCACGCGCGCATCACCACGCGCAACAAGCGCGAACTCGAGCAGGTGCACATCTGCCTGGGCGTGCCCTCGTTCCCCATGGCCCACGAGCAGCGCTACGCTGCCGGCATCCTGAACGTCATCCTGGGCGGCGGCATGTCTTCGCGGCTGTTCCAGAACATCCGCGAACGGCAAGGGCTGGCCTACGCCATCTTCAGTGAGATCAGTCCGTATCGCGATACGGGCCTGCTGAGCGTTTATGCCGGCACGGCGCTGGAAACCGCCGGACAGCTTGTCCGCCTGGTGACCGAGGAATTCCGCAACCTGAAGGAACAGCCCGTGGCCGAGGAAGAGCTGCGCCGCGCCAAGGAGCACCTGAAGGGCTCGCTGATGCTTTCGCTCGAATCTACCAACGCCCGCATGTCCAACCTGGCTCGCCAAGAGATCTATTTCGGCAGGTTCTTCAGCCTAGACGAACTCATCGCCGCGATTGAAGCGGTCACCGCCGAAGAAATCCAGGCCATTGCGCGCGAGTTTTTCCGGCCGGAGGCCGTCGGCGTCACCGTGCTCGGCCACCTGGACGGCTTTAAGCTCACCCGCGACCAACTCGTCTTGTAAAGACAAAGACGCGGCGCTCTAATTGCGGCGTGACAACCCGGCGCCCAGCGTTCGTGTTGAATCTCCTGGCTGAGAAACAATGGCCCACGGGCAGGCAAGAATATCAGCTCCCGCCCGCCTTGGCTTGCAAGAAGAGTGGTGTTCGCTCTCGAGGAATAAACGGCTAGGCACGCCACAAGCTTCTGGAGGCAAGGAGGCTCCTCCGGTGCGTCGTTGTTGCCATGTGCGGGCATTGACGCAGCCTGCGCAGTTTGCCATCATCCAGCAGACCTCAGCGCGGAGGAGCCACCACGGTTCGAGTCACGATTCTGGCTTCAGGCAGCGCGGGCAACCTGGCCCTGCTGGAGACAGAGCGGACTCGTCTGGTGGTGGACGCTGGGCTCGGCCGCCGCGAAACGCTCCGGCGATTGCAGGCTGCGGGGTTGCATCCCGAGCGACTGGAGGGCATTCTCGTCTCCCACGAGCACAACGACCACGTCGGCGGACTGGCGCAACTCGCCCGCCACTGGCGGGCCACCATCTACCTGACGGGACCCACTTTCGACGCGCTCGGCCGCCTGCTCCCCGACCGCGCCGTGAAGAGACTCCACCGGCGCGAATTCATCCGCGCCGGGCAGCAGTTCCCCGTGGGGGATATCGAAGTCACCGCGTTCTCCGTTCCGCACGACGCCGCCGACCCGCTGGGCTTCACCTTCCGCGCCAACGGCGCGAAAATCGCCCTGGTGACCGACCTCGGCTACCTGCCCGCGCTGGTCAAGCACCACCTGCGCGATTCCGATTGCCTGATCCTGGAATCGAACCACGACCTCGACATGCTCAAGGTCGGCCCGTATCCCTGGCACGTGAAGCAGCGCGTGATGGGCCGCACGGGCCATCTTTCTAATCACGCCGTGAGCGAGTTCCTGGCCGATCCCGAAGGTTTCGATGGGCGCGCGCGTTACATGGTGCTGGCGCATCTCTCCGAGCAGAATAACCACCCCGCCGTGGCGCAGCTCTCCGCGGAAGAAGCGCTGCGCCGGCGCTCTCCGCAAGCAGCCTTCTGCGGGCAGTTGCTGGTGGCCTCGCAGCGGCAGCCCCTCGGCCCCATCCTGTTGTAAGGGTGCTCCGATGTTCCCGCGCATCCTGGCCTTGCTCTGGCTCGCCAGCCTGCTAGGGTTCCCCCGCGAGCGCGGGCAGGAAGAGCCTGCGGACGCGGCGGAAATCTCGCGCGCATTGCTCTACCATCCGGCGCGTTCCATCGAGAGCGCCACAGATGCCATCATGCTTCGCGCCGCGCGGTTCACTTACCGTTTCGGTCTGTCCACATCGCAGTGGACAGTTGCCCGCGAAAGTAACCTGGACCCGGAACGCGACAAGCCCGAGCCGGTCACCCAATACACCGTGGCCCGGCTGGCTCGCACGTACCGTTTCTCGGGGATCGCCGACGAGGACGGGGGCATCCTGGAGATCCACCGCACCGACCAGGCCGAGCTTCTCGCCCGCCTGATTCTCTGGACGCGGCCGCAACTGGCCGCCGCCTGGCTGGCGCGCTGGCGACAGGACATGCCCAACGCCTCGGCCGAGCAGTTGGCGCGCGACCTTGAGCCAGCCGAGCCGGAAGTCGCCGCCGTCGCAGAAGACGCCGCGCATCTCTGGCTGGCGGTCCGGCACTACGCGGGCGAAGGCTCGCTCGGCCTGGGCACGCTGGTGCGCCTGGAGCTGGAAACTCGTCAAGTAAAAGTCTTCCAGCCGCGCGCGCTGGCCACTTCTTCGATCACGCACGTTGCCGTGGCCGGCGATGCACTCTGGCTGGGAACCTACCGGGAAGGAGAGGGTTTCATCGAGCCCACCGCTGGCTTGGTGCGTTTCGATCCGGCGAGCGGCGGGCTGCAAACCTATCTGCCTGGCTCCAGCCCGCTGGTCGGACAGATTGTCACGGCCATGCGGGCCTTGAACGATTCGCTCTGGGTGGCGACTGACGCGGGCGTCTGCCGGATCGTGCTGCCAGAGCACAACTGGACCTGCTGGCGCATCGCGTCCATGGTGAGTGTTGCGCAGGCCGCGGCAGTTAGCGACCGGCCGGGTGGGACGCCCGCGCGGCGCCTCCCACCCAGCAGCTACGAAGTGCGCTGGGCCAACGTCAACTTCCTGGAACTCATCACCCCGGACGCGGTGGAAGGCTGGATCAGAGCGGAGGAATTGGCCGAGCTGAAGGGTCGCGGCTTCGAAATGGCCGCCTACGAGCTGGCCAACACCTACGGCGACGGGGCCACTCCGGTGCGGCTGCTGCGCGCCCCGGAAGGCGACCCGCTCGAGGCTGCTGTTGTCTACCGCGCTGCGCTCGAGCCAGTGGGCGACGTAACACGCGATGGCTGGCAACGCGTGCGCGCCCGCGTCGGCTGGATCCCCCGCGCCGGACTCGACGTTGCGCCCCGGATCCTGCCTCCCTAGCGCTTCAGGATTTCCTCGAAGAAGGCTAGGGCCCGCGCGTCGTTCGACTGTCCCAGCCAGAACATGGCCTGCTTGCGTACGACAGGAT